>JAABUL010000369.1_pt1 | contig 96578 bp, 79 predicted proteins | sample 5559151 | NCBI WGS metagenome assembly JAABUL01 (sample SAMN10711876, study PRJNA513368) | rock metagenome | isolation source: Antarctica rocks | place: Antarctica: Victoria Land, Pudding Butte sud | reverse complement strand
ATGAAGAAAGTGCTGAACAACGGGAAGAAGTGCTGGGGATGGCCCGAAGGGTTCAATAGGGGTGCGCTAGGTCCAAACTAGGCATAGCGCCATCTGGACCCTGGCCGGTTCAGGCATGTTCGTAACAGCTATCAGCATTGACACAGTCAATTTCTTATGACTTTCGATCGTAAGATTGAGTAGAATCTTATGAGTAATAGTCTTTCTAGCTAGTTTCTTATCATAGTCTCATATTAACTTCTTTTTTGCTAGCAATATAGATTGTATTTCAAGTTTCTGACATACTTTATTGACTAACTTGTTATGTATCAGCATGTAGATGACAAAATCACTATCTATTAAAGAGTGAAGATTGAAAGAATTGCTCTGAGAAATAAAAGAAGCATTGATCAGAAATGACTTTTCAAAATAGTTTTCTTTCAATAGAACTTTGATTGAACTGCACAAAGATATGATCTTTATTTCTTTAATAACTCTGAAAGAGATAACTAGTTTTTTGAATCAGAATCGAACTCAGAGTTCAATGTAAATCAATCAAACTCATCATTTTCTAATGCATTGACTCTTGATCAATCAGAGCACTCTCTAGAAGTATGATTTGATTTGTGACAGATGAAACAAATTTCAGCTTGTAGATCGATGTCTTTAATGCTAGTTAAAATCACGTCATGCGACTTTGAATGATTAACAAGTGTAGTGACTTCGATCTTTCTATAGAGATTCAATAAATCTTGTTTCTCAGCAAAGATGACTTGCTTTCTGACTTTGATCAAGAATTTCTTTTCTTTGATGTCATTCATGACTCGTTGCTCATTATTCAAATGAATCAGATAATCATGAATTTCGTTCAGAGATTCTGACTGAATCAATTAACTACTTCAAGCTGCATGAAGATGATAGATTATCTTGTCTTGTAAATTGACTATCAACTGTTTTTCATGATATTCTAAATAAAAGAACAAACGTTGAAACATTGAATAAAAATCACTAAATTTGCTCTTTTCTTGAATGAGATTAGCATATTTTCTTCGAAAGTTTGTCTCTTTGTTAAGATCATTGTATAGCTGAGCAAGTTCATTTAACAAATCATTGATCATTTTATAAAAATTCAATGAATCTTGTTAACATCAAGTTAAAGTAGCTTTGACTGCGTTTTTGTTGATTCTGAAGTGAATATAAATCAGTATGACTCTATCAGTATCAAAATGATCAACATTGATCTTTAGCTTGTCATGAATCTTTTCTTGTTAATCATTTCAGAAAGATTCTGTTTCATCAGTAAATAAAGATGAATTCAAAAGCTTTTGAAATTGCTTGAATGAATTGAACATGATGAAAGAAGTAGAAGTATCTTCTTTAGTTAATTGCAGTCAATGTTGTAGTTTCATCATCTGATCTTGAAGCTTTTTAAGATTTAGATTCAATCATTCTTTTGCTTGATCAATTTCTTCGAAATGAATCTTTCATATCTGTTCGCTGAGTATTTTATCAAATAGCTCACAAACTTCTACATCTAGATCTCGTTGAGTTTGAAGATTGTTTAAATCTTCTAGAAAAACTTTTGAGTCTTGTTTGACTCAGTGTTGTAGCTGCTCTACATTTTTGATATCTCAGAAGATAGAAACTTTCAGAGATTCATCAAGTGTCTGAGAATGAGGCAAGAATTGATGATGTTTTCTGTTACAAGCGTATCAAGACTGAATAAAGCTAGTCAGTGTCTCTAGCTCAGATCTGACTCAGTCTCTATTTTCTTTCATCAACATCTCTTTGTTCAACATCATCTTTCTTTCTACATCACATTCTACTCGTGTCACAAACACATTTTCTTCAAGCTTAGCGCAGTCTCTGAATATTACTTAAATAGAAGCTTTTGTACTCATCTTCTTCTGTATTCTTAATATTCAGTTATAGCTATCTCTAAAGATCAAGCACTATTCAACTCTGACTTTCGCTGATTGACTCATCTAGGCATGATTCTGACATTATATTAAGAATTCGTTAATCACATAATACTGATCTCATTACTCATTCAACATACTCGTACAGACAGAATGAGTCTAAAGAAATTCATTTACCTGATGATTGATGCAATCGAAAGATTGAACAACATTAGAGAGTTTGATAGAATCAACGACAAGACTGTTTGAATCACTAGACAACTTATTACTCACTAAGTATGCAAAGTTCACTTGATCAAGAGAATCAACTCATTCTTGTGAAACAGATGAGTGAAAATAAGCTGTTCAACTCAATTAAGAGAATCGACGATAAAGAATCTTCGTGAATTGCTTGAGAATCACTCAAAAACTCACAAATCAAAAATATTCTTCTAATCAACAACATTCTCTTCTGAAGATTAAACACTTGATCATATGTCTTCATTAATACTGTCGAGCATCGTCATTCGCTCGATTTCGTTCTTTCTTCAAATTTCATCATGTCAAAACGTTCATCTATCAAAGAACGTTTCAAAGAATTTCGAAGTTGCTTTTCTCAAATCTCTGAGACTGATTCATTGAAACTCTCTAGTGCTGAATTATTCATCAATGAAGACGATGAGTCATTCACTGAAACAGTAATACTTTCTGTTTCTATTGAAAACTGAAAGACTCAATGCATGACTCTCAACAGAGAAACAGATTGACTCAACGAGCTAAGTAAACAACGAGATGACGAAATCAAAGAGTTAAAGACTAGACTTCAAACTAAAGAAATCACTTCTTCTGATTTCATCTACTTTAAGCGTTCTAGATCTCAGAAAATACCTGATTCTCTTTGATTTACTAACAAAAAGAATTCTACTTGAAAAAACTGATACGGCAAAATTCAGAATAAACTAGAGATCAACGTCAATCTCTTTTCAAATGAATGAGTCAAACTGAGCTATGTACATTTCAGATTATTCGATGACGCGACTGATGTTGTTCAATCTAAACGTGAATGTGACTGTGTCAATCTCTATAAGATCATCGATAATCTTTTGAAAGAACTAGCTGAGTTGTTCAATGATTCAGATAAGAAAGTCAACTTTTGTAGAGAATACTACAACTTGATTCAAGAATCAAAGAAGTTCAGCGAGTTTTACACTCAGTTTCAACAATTATCTTTCTATCTGAAGTATCATGAAAAGCAACTGATCATCGATCTAAAAGATAAAATAAACTCTCGTCTTCGATTCGTTTGAATAGATCAATTAGTTCAACCTGATTCTCTCAAAGAGATTCATTTCTACCTGATTCATTTGAATAATGATCAACGAGTCATTCAAGAAATCAAGAACAAAGTCAATCTCATTAAACGCGTCAATAATCTGTCAAAGATCATCTTTCATAAAGTTGTTGTTACTCAGTCAGTCAATCATTCAAAACCTGATCATCTAAAGTCGCGCGACGCGATTTTAACTAACGTCAAGAAAGCAAACGTTCTAGTCGAAATCTGTTTCATATGTCATAAATCAGATCATAGCTCTAGAGAGTGCTCTGATTGACCTACTAGAATCAATGCAGTGAACAATGAATACAATCGTTTCAAGTTCAATTTCGATTCGAATTTCGATTCAAAAAACTAGTCATCTTTTCAAAAGTCATTAAAGAGATAGAGATTATATCTTTGTGCAAACTAGACGAAATTCTATCAGAAGAGAATTACTTTGAAAAGTCATTTTTAATTGACGTTTTTCTCAACTCTCAGAATCAATTCTTCAGTCTTCGTTCGCTAATAGACAGTGATTCAGTCGCTCATACGCTCATACACGCTAATCTAGTCAATAGAGTATGCAAGAAACTAGAAATTCAATCTATATCTTTGACAAAAGAGAAGCTAATAAGAGATTATGATGAGAAGATATCTAAGAAAATCATCACTCATAAAATTCTACTCAATCTCATCATCGAAAGTCATAAGAAATTGACTGTATCAATGCTGATAGCTAATATCAATCATCATGAAGTCATATTGAGTAAGCTCTGAATGAATAAAAACGAAATATTATTGAATATGCGAAATGACGTCATTGTTTTTTCGAATCAATTAAATACTTCTATTTCGATTTTTTCGATTTCTCTTAATTCAAAGCACTCAAGTTGATCGCGATCAACTTCGCTCTCTTCTATCATTCAGACTAAGATCTTTATTATGCTCAAACGATCTGTTTCAACTACAACTAAGAAAGAATCATTCTTGATTCGAAACATAGATGCAGCTTCGTTCAAAACTCTACTGAATTGATTAAAGAAGAATCAGACTGAAGTCTTTGTTCTATTCATAACTGATATTGATAGAGAAATCGCGTACAATACTCAGTGCAATTTAAACGTTCTAAACGTCTCTTCAATTGATGAAATGACTCAGAATTTGAAAGATATTAAAGTCAAGCTGTCATCAAAATATCATGAGTTTCTAGATGTTTTTGATCAAGCTCAATTGAATAAACTACTCTCTCATCACTTCTATGATCATAAAATCGAGCTCATCAGTGATTCAACGCTTTCTCACTGTTGAGTCTATCAAATGTTCTCTGTCAAACTTCTGAAAGTAAAGAAGTACTTAAACGAGAATCTGTCAAAGAAATTCATCACTTCTAGTCAGACTCTCTATTTCTTTCCCGTTCTATTCGCTCTTAAAGCAAATGAAGATCTTTGATTCTGTGTGAACTATTGAAAGCTAAATGTCATTTTCAAAAGAAATAGATATTCTTTATTGTTGATAGATGAGATCATTGATAAAATAGTGAGTTGCAAGCATCTGACTAAATTGAACATCATATCAGCGTTCAACAAACTTCAAATGCATCTTGATAACAAGAATTACATCACTTTTATCACTGCTTTAAAAGCATATAAATACAAGATGCTATCATTCAAACTGACTAATGAATTGATCTTCTTTCAGCAATATATGAATGATGTTTTATGAGACTTTCTGAACGACTTTTGTCAAGTCTATCTAGATGACATTCTCATCTATAGCAAAATGAGAAAGAAACATAGAGATCATGTCAAACTAGTATTGAGTCAACTACGCGAAGCTGAACTGCAGATGAATATTCGAAAGTGCGAATTCAATGTAAAAGAGACTGTCTTTCTAAAAGTCATTGTATCAGAACTAAATCTTCATATGAATTTCAGCAAAGTGACAGTCATAGTCAGCTGAATCACTTCGATCAATCTAAAAGAAATTCAGAGCTTCGTGAAATTTGTTAACTTCTATCGTCGTTTCATTAAGAACTTCTTGAAGCTAGTCAAATCATTCACTCAGCTGACAAGAAAGAACATGTCTTTTGTTTGAAACAAGATCTGTGTTCAAGTCTTTGACAATCTAAAGAAACAAGTCAGCTCGATTTCAGTACTTCGTCACTTCAATCTCAAACGACAAGCTATTCTAAAGATTGATGCTTTGAACTATGTAAAAGATGAAATACTATCTCAGTATGATGACGAGAGAGTTCTTCATTCGATGATCTTCTACAGTAAAAGCATGATCTTTGCTGAAATCAATTATCACATCTATGACAAGAAATTGCTAGTCATTATTTGATGCTTCGAACACTGACGATTCAAGCTGAAGTGCATTGAACTACTCATTCAAATATTCATCGATCATCAAGCTTTAAAGATTTTCATGAAAAATAAACAGTTGAGTCGATGACAAGTCAACTATCTGAACATTCTGTCAAAGTTCAACTTTCAGATCATCTTTAAATCAGGCAAAATGAATACTAAAGTCGATGCTTTAACTTGAATGTCTCTAGCAAACATCTCTGAATCAGCTCAACAACTTGAAGATCGTTTTCAGACTATTCTGACCTTCAATAGAGTCGATGTTCTACTTGTTGAATCGAAAGCAAATCTCTATCAGTGAGTGCATATGATTAATCAAACAAATGAGCTTTGCGATGAATATAAACAAGCTATGAACGAGAACAAGCTCAAATTTCATACCACTAAATTGAAGAACTGCGAAATCATTGACAGCGTTCTCTTTAGAAAAGACTTACTGTGAATTCTCGAGAATATGCATACGAAACTGCTACAAGAAGTGCATGATCAACCTTCAACCTCTCACTTTGACAATAAATGAATCATCGATCTAGTTCAGCGTTTCTACTATTGGTCAGATCATCGAGCTACTATTTGACGATACATTCAAAACTGTCATGCTTGTCAGCGAAGCAAAGTCTCTAGAGATAACATCAATGAACTTCATCATTCTCTCTTGATTTCACAGAAACGCTGAAAAGATATAGCTATAAACTTCATCACTGAACTATCTCTGTCAGAAGACTATAACGTCATTTGCACAATCATATGTCATTTCATCAAAGAACGTCACTATGTTTTCTGTCATTGAGAAGACAATGACATCTCAGTCGAAGAAACAATTTGAATCATGCTATGAAACGTTTATCGACTGCATGATTTACTCAGTTCTATTGTTTCGAACAGAGACTTTCAATTCATATCAACTATGTGAAAGAGTCTTTGCAAGCGACTGAGAATCACAGTTAGTCTATTCACAGTCTATCATTCAAAGATCAATGATCAGACGAAACAAGTCAATCAAGACGTTGAACGCGAACTTAGAATCTACTGCAATTACATGCAGAATGACTGAGTCAAATGAATATCTATGATGAAATTCAGCAACAATTTCAATATCTTCTCAATCATCTCAATGATCTTTTTCTACTTCAATAAAGAATTTCATCTTCGAATGAGTTTCAATTCAGATACAACTGACTATAAAACAACTCATGAACGACTTGAAGCTAGAAAAGCAGACGATATTGTCATTCAAATGAAAGAGTTACTGAGCTTAGATCATCAATAATTGAAAAAGACGAAGCTGATCATTGAAGTTCAAGTCAATAAACATAGACGAAACATCATTTATGAAGTAGATGACTGAGTTTGATTATCTTTCAGAAACGTCAAGACAACGAGACTCTGCAAAGATTTGAAAGACAAACAACTAGAATTGTATCAAATCACTGTCAAAGCGAGAATCTTCTATCATCTTCATCTATCAATCAGCATGAAGCATCTGCATTTGATGTTTAGCTTGAAGCTACTGCGATTGTATTCAGAAGACTCTTTATCAGAACAGCATGCAGAATCTCTCAGACTCATCATTATTGATGATGACAACAATGAACATTGAAAGATAGATGACATTCTGAACTTCAGACGTTATCAAGGTCGAATACAGTACAAGATCAAATGAAAAGATCTAGATAGAGACAATGAATGATACTATGTCGATAAAGATGAATTCAATGACTTCGAGAAAGTTTTGAACGAATTTCATGTGCTATACTCAAGAAAGTCACGCTAGTATCGAAATAACTCAATAAGAAAGCAAGCAAATGAGCAACATTCATGCGAACATGAATTTTCGAAGAAAGAAATAATGTTACGAGCGTATCAAGACTGAATAAAACTAGTCAGTGTCTTTAGCTCAGATCTGACTCAGTCTCTATTTTCTTTCATCAACATCTCTTTGTTCAACATCATCTTTCTTTCTACATCACATTCTACTCATGTCACAAACACATTTTCTTCAAGCTTAGCGCAGTCTCTGAATATTACTTAAATAAAAGCTTTTGTACTCATCTTCTTCTGTATTCTTAATATTCAGTTATAACTATCTCTAAAGATCAAGCACTATTCAATTCTGACTTTCGCTGATTGACTCATTTAGACACGATTCTGACATTTTCATATGAAGTCAGTTCTAAGAAATTTCAATAGACGAGAAGATAACTTGAAATAAATGATTGAATCGAAGCTTTGATTACTCTTAAAGAAATTGAATTGAGTATTCACAGATGATTGAATTATGATGAAGATTTTGATGATCAAGCGAATGATGATGCTTAACAGTAGATAGTGAGATCGTTTGTTAAAGTGTTTAGTCTTCAAAGAAGAGTGTTGCTGATTTGAGAGAATTTTTTGTGATTCTCAAGCAATCAATGAAGATTCTTTATCGTTGATTTTATTAATCGATTTGAACTGATGCTACTGACTGAGCGATAGATTCTCTAGCAATTCAATGATTGTATATTCTCGTTGATTCTATTGATTTCTTGATGTTGTTCTGTCTTTCGATGTTGTTGATCATCAGATACACAAATTTCTTTATACTCATCTTGTTGTCAGTTGAGTGAACTTGAATGAATAATGAGATCAGTATCGTGTGATTAACGAATTCTTAAAGTAATGTTGAGATCGTGTCTAGAAACTAATCAGAGTGCATGCGTGGTTAGAATGTTTGATCGATAGAGATAGCTATAACTAAGACTTTAAGAATACAGAAGGAAGAAGATACAAAAGATAAGAAGAACACGCTCTATATAGTAGTTATTCAGATTGACGCTAGTCTCAAAGAAGATGTGTTGAAACACAAGGAAGATGTTGGTCCGAAAGGTGTTTGCAACACAAAGGAATGTGTTTGCCATAGAAACCTGTTGACTACCCGTAACACAAAGGAGTGTGTTTGCCTAGAAGGCAATAGAAGCTGGTTAGAAGGTGCTAGGGAAGGGAAAAGGTGCTGGGCCATATCTGGGCCAAACCTGGGCCAGATCTAGGCCAGATCTCGGCTAGATCTCGGCTAGATCGTTGGCTAGCCCTAATCAATCCTGGCACATTCGTAACACATGCAGACAGACTGCTGAGATCTTCGCTGAGCATTTAATCTGCACTGTTTATTTCAAAAATCGTTTCAGCTAATAGTATAGAGAGATAGAGTTGAAGTCGAAGAGAAGATTTCGTGTGCTGCTGCTGCCTGCTTTATCAAAACAGCAGCGAGAGTAGAGAATCTGACTTCTGCTGTCGTCGTGACTGAGTCGTTGATGACAGCTGTTGCTTTGACGACTGATTTGAAAGAGGCTTTGGAAGAAGCTTTGAAAGAAGCTTTGAAAGAAGCTTTGAAAGGGGCTTTGAAAGTAGTTTCCTGCTCCGGAAGGCTTCGCATCTTTGTCGATTGCCTGCGTTTGTTTGCTGACTGTAGTCTAGCCATGACTAAATGAAATGAAGATTCATATGTATGACTGTTTGGTTTGTGGGGTGGTGGTTAGGCTTCTTCAGCGAGTTGGTTGGTTGCGGGGCAAAATTTGCAGAGGTGGATTCTCGATTTTGGAAATTCTAAATTCTGGCCCGCTCACTATGAAATAGGGGTATAGATTTATTTGAAGCTAATTCAAGGCTTTTCGATTCAATTCTACCCCTTGGTTGGTGGTGCAATAAATGCTGTATCTTCATGTGTACGTATCATTCTTGGAATAGAGTGTATGAAGGAAGAACCTTGAGATTATTCTTTCATGTCGCAAGTGCCCCAGTGAACAATACCTGTATAAATCACATGATTATCGGCGGAAATGACGCCGCTGATGGAGACTCAGTTAGCCGAGGACAGCTTGCATACACGAATCTAAACCAACATTTCCATACCTTACCTGAGCCCTCCAATTCCACTAGATTCTTCAAGGGAGTCTCACGCCTCAATTGATACCCACGGTCAAACATCAGAGGTTCTACACTGTCTGCACTACTCCCTGACTGCTGCTTTAGTGCATAAGCAAAGTCTGGCACATCACGGATTTGCTATTAAGGCAACCTAGTGGGCACAATGGTCAGGTTACGAGAGATTCCAAGGACAGCTACTTTCGCCTGGTCGCCCGGCACAGCTTCTCCGTTCCTAGCGACTGGTACAAGGGCAGGAGCAGTTGATGCCGATTTCTCGAACGACACACAGCTTGAGCTGTGGGATCTGGACCTTGACAATACTCAAAAAGGCAATGAGCTAAGGCCAGCAGCAAGTATAGATACCGACTCACGGCAAGTAGCGTTTCTTCAACAACATAATACATAGTACCCTTCGTGGAAGCCCTACTGATAGCGGTGGATTGGCGCAGATTCCACGATATTGCATGGGTACGAGAAAATAACGAATTTCCGAAGGGAGTAATTGCTGGCGCATTGGAGAATGGATCATTGGATCTATGGAATGCTCACAAGCTTCTGAATGGAGATGGGTAAGCAATCAACAACCAGTAAATATATTTCGTCTGAATCGCCTAGGGATGCGTTCATGTCACGTACTACGAAGCATAGCGGCGCAATCAAGACGCTCCAGTTCAACCCCTTTCGGGCAGAACTATTAGCTACAGCGGGTGCTAAAGGTGAGCTGTTCATTTCGGATCTGAACAACGTTGGAAACCCTTTCCGTATGGGGAATTCTGTAGCGAGGGCCGACGACTTTGAATGCCTCGATTGGAATAAAAATGTTCCACATATAATGGTTACGGGCAGCAGCGGCGGATTTGTCACAGTCTGGGATGTCAAAACGAAGAAAGAGAGCCTCACCTTGAACAACTTAGGCAGAAAGGCAGTCAGTGCTGTGGCTTGGGACCCAAATAAACACACCAGGTTGATCACTGCAATACCCCACGATACCGACCCACTCATTCTTGTCTGGGATCTTCGGAATACAAACGCCCCAGAACGGATCCTTAAGGGACATGACGGAGGCGTGCTTTCAGTTTCATGGTGTCAACAAGATAATGATCTGCTATTGTCTTGTGGAAAGGACAACAGAACAATCTGTTGGAATCCGCAAACAGGAGAGTCTTACGGTGATTTCCCTGTTGTCACCAATTGGACCTTTCAGACCAGATGGAACCCTCAGAACCCCGGTATCCTGGCCACAGCTTCCTTCGATGGCAAGATTGCTGTGCAATCAATTCAGAGCACAAATGCGGAGTCAGCTCAGACAGCTGTAGGTCAGACCCAGGCTGGGGATGATGAAGATTTTTTCAACAAAGCCCAGTCGCAGCCTCAAGGAGCATCTTTCAGTCTAAAGAAAGCCCCTAGATGGTTAGAGAGACCTTGTGGTGCGTCATTCGCGTTCGGTGGCAAGGTCGTCAGCTTTAATACGGGTGGGGCGTCGGGAACGCACAGACACTCGAAAATACGTATATCAGCTTTTGCTGTCGATGCTGAGGTTGGCACGTCTACAGAGACATTTGAGAATGCATTGAAGCGGAATGACTTACCGAGCATTTGTGAGAGCAGGATCAACGAATCCACTTCAACGGAGGATAAAGCAGACTGGAGAGTCATAAGGACTCTCTCGTCGGCTAATCCGAGAAAGGACCTAATCGAATATCTCGGGTTTTCGAGCAATGAAGATGAGGCAGCGGACGGGATTTCGAAATTGGAGGTCAACGGAGACGACAAGAGTGAATCCACTACATCGCAACCCAGCGAATCAGTAGCGACGAAATCGAATCGATTATCTGCCTTCTTTGATAATGCTGACGGCGACAGCTTTCTGGCTGATCTTGCGGCCACCAAGGGTGCCAAAACTAATAGCCCTTTCCAGGTTTACACAGGCCAGGAATCTGAGGCGGATAGAAGGATCACGCATGCGCTTCTACTAGGACAATTTGAAAAAGCTTTGGATGTCTGCTTGCAAGAGGGCAGACTGTCTGATGCATTCATGATTGCTATCTGTGGGGGCCAAAAGTGTATTGATAAAGCACAAAAGTCTTATTTCAACAAGAAAGAAGGAGGCCCAAACTACTTACGATTGTTGGCGTCTGTGGTAGGGAAGAACTTATGGGATGTAGTATACAATGCCGATTTGGAAAGCTGGAAAGAGGTGATGGCCATACTTTGCACATATGCTAGTTCGGAAGAGTTTCCAGATCTCTGCGAGGCTCTTGGAGACCGCTTGGAAGAGCAAATGAAGGCGAACAGAGACTCGAGCCTCCGAAAAGACGCATCTTTCAGCTATCTCGCGGGCTCGAAATTAGAGAAGGTTGTTGCAATCTGGATTGCTGAGTTGGAAGAAAACGAGAAGTCCGGACAGCAAGACCTTGGTAGCGACTCTACGTTCTCTGTTCATGCGCGTTCGTTACAGAGCTTCATTGAGAAAGTCACCGTTTTCCGTGAAGTCACCAAATTCCAAGACAATGATAGGCGTGCTACTTCAGGGTGGAAATTGGCCGCATTGTACGATAAATATACCGAGTATGCCGACATCGTCGCTTCACATGGGCAGCTGCAGATCGCTGAGAGGTATCTCGACTTACTCCCTGATTCGTACCCAGCAGCCGAAGTCGCTAGGAACAGGATAAAGCAAGCTACAAGAAAAGCAACTGAGCCGACAGCCAGACAACCTGCAAACGCTGGTAGAGGAACACAGCGAGCACTGCCTGCTGTTGCCGGTCTCCAGAGCCAGCAGAGTCCCGCGAAAACTCCAGCGACCTCTCAAGCCAATCCATATGCACCGTCTGCTCCGAGTCAACCGCAGAACCCTTACGCGCCAAGTAATGGGACTCATGGCGCTTCTGTATATCCTGCCCCTGGTGGATACCAGCGACCCCAGCAATTCCAACAGCAGCCACGACAACAGCCTAGCATGCCTCCGCCTCCGACATATGGAGCACCGTATCAGAATCCCAGTTTGGGTCCCCCTCCGCGTAACCTCAACGCTTCACCTTCTATCCCACCTCCGTCCAAGGCTCAGAACATGAGTAACTGGAACGATATTCCAGATAGTTTTGTCAAACCTCCTACATCACGCAAAGGCACGCCTAGTACTGCTCCACCCATCATCAATCCCGCTTATGGATACCAAGGTGCAATGGCGTCCCCACCGGTTTCTGGTCCACCGCTTGGAGCTCCACCGAAGTCGACGCCTCCACTTGGCCCTCCACCCAGAGGTCCAGCAGGCCAACCTCCTAGGATGAATTCTCCATCTACTAACATGCCCCCATCATACCAGCAATCTGAAACGCCTTCCTCGTCTGCTGCAAACGTATATGCACCACAGCAGCCCGCATCGCAGCTTGGTTCTATTCAACAGGCACAGATAACACGGGGCCCCTCGCCCTACAACGCTCCACCCTCTGCTCCACCACCCAGCAACCGTTATGCACCGGCACCGACGGCACAATCGACTGCTCCACCGGCTCAAACAGAGCATCCATTGAATCGGCAAGGCCCGCCACCTCCAAATCCGTACGCGCAACAACAGAATTACGCACCTCAACATCAGAGCGCAAGTACAATGTCCCCACCTCCTGGTCCACCTCAACGGCCCTCTGCACCTCCCACAGGACCGCCTCAAGCGCCAACGCAAGGCTCAAGGCCTGGGACTGCCCAGTCGCAGCGGGGCAAAACTCCTGTGCCTCCCAAGTACCCGCCTGGTGACCGAACCCACATCCCAGCAAATGGAAGATCCGTATTCGAAATCTTGAACGGCGACATGCAACGCGTCAAAGCAAAAGCGCCTTCGTCGTTCAAGGCACAGGTCATTGATACAGAGAAGAGACTGAACATTTTGTTTGACCATCTGAACAATGAAGACCTTCTCAAGGAAGATACTATCTCAAGCATGGTGGGGTTGGCTCAGGCTCTCCAAGCACGGGATTACGAGCAGGCGCAGGCGATTCATGTGGAGGTTATGACGAACAAGACAGAGGAATGTGGCAACTGGATGGTAAGAGCTCCACGACTTCAATGTGACCATCAGACTAATCACAACATACAGGTCGGGGTCAAGCGACTTATTGGTATGAGTAGAGCAACACCGTAAGCGCAGCAAGGGTAAAAATTGTCGTTTCGAGCGTTTGCACACCCTCAAGCGATTAGTTTCATAGCGTAGAGTAGCTGATCGCATGTACCACCATTTGACATATTCCTACTGTACTTACCTTAACACTCTCATCCAAGTGCTCGGACCACGCTAGAGATAAAGGCTTGGCAGCCTTACAAGACAAGGAAGACTACCGGACTTACCACTCACTTCACAAACTCAACGTCTAAAGGACAACTGTAACTATCATTCGCACATCATCATACCACCTTGTGAACTATGGCCTCCCGGACTGTCAATGTCCTCCTCACGTCCTTTCCCGGCCTTGGCTTACCAGCTACTCTATCCCTCCCAGTCGCCGCCTCAGCGCCCATTGCAGACCTCACAGCGCAACTCACCGGTCGCCTTCCAAGTCTGGAAAGTCGTCTAATATTTACGACCACATCGAACACGGAAATTACTCAGTCATCATTGGCTCCTGTCTCCTCGCTGCTTTCTAGTGACAATGACACGTTCCTACCTCTTCGCCTTTCAGTCCCGCTGTGTGGTGGAAAGGGGGGCTTCGGTTCGCAGCTACGTGCGGCTGGTGGTCGCATGTCCTCACGCCGTAAGAAGAACCAAGGCGAAAACAATAGCTCTAATCGCAATCTCGATGGCCGGCGTTTACGAACGGTTGCTGAGGCGAAGGCGCTCGCGGAGTATCTAGCGCTCAAGCCAGAAATGGAGAAGAAGGAAAAGGAAGCGCGGCGCAAGCGATGGGAACAAGTTGTGCAACTGGCAGAGAAGAGGGAAGACGAGATCCGAAACGGATCAAAGGGGCGGGTAGATGGGAAGTGGATGGAGGACAGAGAGGAAGCTGGCGAGCGGGCACGTGAGGCCGTTAAGGCGGCGATGAATTCGGGAGATTATCATGATAATCTAAGGCACACATCAAGTGGCAACTCTGGGGGTGCTTCTGCTGAGTCGAGTGAGGGAAGTGAAGACGACAACATGGAGGAACCCAGTTCCAGCTCAAGCAAGATGGCGTCAACACCTAAATCCACTGCCACCTCTGCGACACCTGCCCGTTCTTACTATGGTTTTGATGAGGACGACGAGTTCATGAGTGAAGACGACGAAGAGAAACCGGAAGAGGAAGGAGACCATGGTAAAACTACGGACAAATTTCGAGCTCGGTAAGGCAGGCAAAGGGAAGGGAAAGGCATGATCCAGACGAAGCTTTGGTGTCACTTTTAGCGAAGGTGTTATTAGGAGTCCGATACCAGTCTATGAATACGTGAACGACGCCTGGTCTAAGAAGAGTGTATCCCACATCACAAATTTCTCCGCGGCGATTTCGTTGATCAAGTACACCACAGACTGTGTTTTCTTACTGTTTGTACAGTCAGATGCACGAACCCAAGATGCTGACTTTGGCGTTATCAATGCAACACTCATGTCAACTACACGAAGACCCTCAAGACCTACAATGCGAAAGTCCTTGTCAATGCAGGTATCGCTTTCTTCGGGTCTTCCCATCTTTACAGTACAACACATGCAACATGAGCTGAACAAAGCGATCTTTACATAGTCCTGTTGGCATTCTATTAGCTTGAGTAATAGGTGGCTTTCTGTTGGTGTGGCAGCTGAGCAAGAGGATATGCGATGACAGGAAACTCAACGGCTCACCAGAATATCCTCGTCGGATTTACTTTTGGGTGCGCCAACAAGCCTAACAGTGTCCAATATTCGCCGCTTATCTTCTTTGACTCGACGACATCCGGTGTAGACCCACGCAGAATCAAAACTTCCCAAGTAGCAGCTATGTAACAGGAAGGTACGTCCGTCAAGATGGTAGGCCTACGTCAATTCTCTCTGAGTTGCAGCTCACTTCTACTTTGCAACCTTCTTTCGTTAGATTATGTCAATTGGTAGCACAATGTACTGTACGCAACTGCGAGCAGAGCTAGAAAAAGATTAAACATCCTGTTGAGTGACAAAGGCTGTACATGACAAGGTAGTTTGAAACAAGAGCAGCTTAAGCAGTGCCTATGTCCGATAGATGTTGCCGAAGAATGTAACAGAAGATGGCCTAATCCCCTATTATTGATAGTCTGTTGACCTTTTTTTTTGCGTAGCTCGTCAGTCACTACCAAGGAAACAAATCAAGCAGAATGAAAATAGCAAGCTTGGACCCGTCTGTATATCGACCGCCTAGGCTTCATGTCACCAGAGACGTCAGTACATCTCTTCTCCGATCCGTCGCCACCGATGGAGGTAGCTTAAGCGTGGTGTCTTCATTTCAGTATGGAGAGGGGGGCCCCGAAGGAATGGGGCATTATACCTCCTTTGAAAGCCCTCGGCTATCTGTCAGTATTCTTCACTGGCAGGTTTGACCAGCATTGCTAAGTACCGTAAGGTACTTCTGTGTGGTAGGGTAGAGAGTGAATTCACGGATATTCGAATCCACCTAACCTTAAGCCTCCCCTATCTTCACTTCATTCGCTTCCATCTCATAGTACTCGCTGACGTAGTCGTCGGATCAGCTCTCTTTTTTTCGAATTTTTACCACGTCTGAGGAGACTGCTGAAGATCTCTCAATCCGTCATTGCAAAATGCGCTTCCCCTGCACTCTTCTCTACTTCTTAAGTCGGAAACTCTCCTTCAGGGCCTGCGTTATTGACCACTGCGAATTTTTCGAGAGTCATGAACCATGCAGCTTTCAAGAGTTTGATACAGAGTCGCTTCCGATGCCGAGATTCCCCAGCTAAGGCGAACCGGTTCGTAAAGGCTAGTAAGGGTAGCATTGAGAAGCTCCTGTCTACCAAAGGTGACGACCAGATAGCATCGAAGGAGGCCGTTATCACTCTACGGGACACGAAAGGAAGACCCCGTAGACAATATCACCATACCCTGTGGTTGAATCGATTGCAAGCCTACCGCGCAGAGACGTTGCGAGTGAAGTAAGCCTTCGCTCTTCTGCTCGGTTTTTCAAACCAGTCTCATTACCGACACACCTCTATAGTATTCCAGATGCCGTCCCTATCCTGAATGTCGAACGGTATAGCCTCGTTAGTTGCTGCATGCACATTTGAGTACGAGGACTTCCATCTTTCGGAATCACGACTTAGCTCGAATAGAGACGCAAAAGGACAGTCTTGTAAAGGATGGAAAGCTAACACGAGAGCCTATCCGTGTCAAGCAGTGGATAGGTGTCATACTCGTGCGACTGATGGCAGTTACTATAATGGAAGAAGCATTGAAAGAAGGAACGTACTCTTGGGATGCCATTATTCATAAAGTCCTTGCACTACTCCTTTTGTTGTCGTTGCAATGTCGTGTCGGAGACATTGCAAGAACTCGACGGGCAGCCACTGCCATTTTTGACATACGGCAATGTATGGATCAAATTGGTTGGTGGTTCAATAACTTGGAGAAATTGGTGGCCAGAGTGGTCATAAGAAATGAGAAGTATCATAAGTATGTCAATCGCTCTACTGTTTTACAACCATAACAGTATGACAGACAGAGACTAACAGAAGTCTACGTAAAAACGATCCATCTCGCAATCGAATGGTAAAATTGACGAGTCAGGCAAAGGCAGAGAATAACGTACTGGATCCGATCAAGTTCATATTGGTATTGGCCCTGCGGACCGGGAACTTGAAGGCCAGCTCAATCGAGGAAGAACTATCCGATACCGCTCTGAGAAGTGGCAAAACAATCCAATGGCTGCATAGTGAAAGACCCGTGCTGGCTCCGTTCTCCGGTAGAGGCCTGCTCCTCCCGTAGAATGTCAACAAAGTTGCCGACACGTCGCACTTGTCGACCATTCTAGCCAGGGCGGCTCAGACCGCAGGACTGTTGGCCAAGGTCACCATTCATGACCTGCGCAGAGACGCAGCTAGAGACGTTGCTAATTTCAAGGATAGACAAAGTGGTGCGGCTGGTTGGGAAGTCGCACAGTCGTTAGGTCATTCCAGAAAGGCTTTTGAAGAGGGGACTATGGATGATTATGTTGGGGATAACCAAGCCGATTATTGGTCATTTCACAATGGTTTTGGTATTCAAATAGCCGACGCTAGAAATGAAGCTACTGGAAACCTGTCATCCAAAGATATTGATCAGTTGTGTGTGGAGAAGGGGTTCGATGCATCGTCTTTATCAAAACGTTCGGTGGTTGCAAGGGGTTTCAAAAGGTCCCATTACGCTGCATGAATGCAGGAGCAATTAAACAGCTCTTCCACGACTACGGAAGGTATACTTGTCTCCTTGAGTCGTTTTAACTCTTGACTGACTTTATGCACGCATTCATAAAGGGCCCACCTCCATATCAGTACGGATGTACCCACGGACTCTCCCAATGGCGGCGAAGGCAGGAAAGGAAAGCCGAAGAAATATGCTCGGAGGGAAGCTCAGAGTCCCATACAGCTCGAGAAGACCCAGAAGATCTTGATCATTATGATATACCATTTGACACTCAATTACTTGCACAGAGCGAAATAATCGAAAGAACAACCGCAGAAGCCGCCGACGAAACCTTTCCAGACGCCACCACCGAAGAAGCTCTGCTGGATGCAATTATTAAGAATCGCACAGTAAAAATCTCGGCAGTACCCCTGCTTCTGCTAGCGGGAGATTTTTGTAGCCTATTTTGCTAAGATTAACGTGGTTTACAGCCAGAGAGCCGCGTTTTCCCAAAAAAGACCATTGGAATTGACGAACGCGCTCGAGTTGCACGAGGGAGAGGCCAAAGATGAACCAAGTCTATTCATCATTGCCTGTACCAACAGCCCTGTTAGCTGCACATATTCGACCCCTTCACCAAATGCAGTGCACTGTCATAAGGTGTTCTGTGAAGTTATTACCTCAACGGACCCCCAGAAAGAGCCTACCATTGCGACCAATGCCAGGCTTCATATAAAAATAAGACGAGCCTCAATACCCTCGTCCGAATAAACCACAAGGTCAGGGAGCCCAAAGCATGCAGGAACGAGGGCAACGTCTGTGAAGATCAAAGTATATTCCAGACCTATATGGAGTACGAAGCGCACATGAACAGAGTTCATCATAATCCCAACAAGAACTATACGCCCACAAGATGCCCCGTACCCAAATGTACCACGGATACCCTTTACAGGTATCATCGGGATTTGCGGAAACAAGTACGAGGGAACCATAATCTATCTATTGAAGCAGCCCGCCCGTACTTCCCTTCCTTAAAAGCGAAGACGAAAATTACGGCCCAGGCTTGTCCTATCGAAGGCTGTTGGAACCTGAAAATCATCGGCTCAAACCCCAAGTTGCGCAAGCATCTATTATCTTGGGGTCATGACCTCACTCCCGACCAGGTCGAGGCCTGCTTAGATGACTTTGATGAACTGATTATGATTTGAAGCTATTGCATCATTATTTTGCTTGGAACCGTGCTGCTTGTTGGCTTTGATGGTATTTTTCAGATTGCTTTACTCTGATAGAATCGCTCAGCTGCTTTGATAGAACTGGACTGAGCTCGTATGCTCACTGGGCTGACACTAGGAAGCTCCCTCCTCGTATGCATACGAAAGCGATTGGCAAACGAACTCACGTGCACCACCAGGACTTCAATGATTATGTGATCGTCCAACTGAGTTTATACTGGCAGTCTTCAGATAGTGGAAAGGAGAAGAGTGTGGATAGTCACCATCAAATCCCCATCTGCGATCCTCCTTGTCCGAAGCCATTCGTCACCTAGATCCTTTTTGGAAACTTCTTTCGATTCCCTGATCTCCTTCCCCCGGCTTCTGCGCACCTCTTTGACCGTCAGGCGAAGAAGGCGACTCCATTTCGACATCCACATTGAGCCTTGTGGCGTCACCCATATCTTTATCTCTCTTCACGTTGCCATCCGTATACATATGGTCCTTCACCCAGGCATCTGGACCAGCCTCCACACTGTCATTCACATGGTTCGCCTTGCGCTTCTTCCCGTTGGACTCATGTTTTAAGCTCAGCTTCGCCTTATTTCGATGCATTCGATGTTTCGGTTCGGTACCTGCCTTCAATCCCTTGGGCGTGGTTGGGTGCCTGCTTTTTATATCAAACTAAAGACTAACATGGGAAATTAACGTACTTACCCGTGATTTGTCTCAGGAAAGAGCTGGCGTTTACTAGCTAAGTCTTTTGAATAGCCTCATGTTTATTGTGGGGGGTTATTTCCAAGTGAGGAGCATTTGCGTCAAAGGGTTTCGGTGTCATTTTCAGGTCTGTACTGATCGGAATTTTTGGTCCATTGCGGATAATGCTTTGAGATGTCTCTTAGCAGTGTCTGGACCTGTGGATACATTGGGCTCCTTGAACCTTGTTGAGCGTAAAAGTGACTTCGAAAATTGCAAAAAAGAAACTTTACCCAGTCAGTGAAAAACAGTTGGCGCACGGCATGTACCTGTGCATTAACCAACCCTCTACAAGCAACGGCAACGACAACCAAAGCCCAGAGGCCCAAGAATTATCTATCTACTGTAGTAGCACTTGGAGATCCTACCCAACTCGCTGGAGTGAAATAGCCAATTGTCGAAGTGAAATGAACAGCAACCAAATTTAACCGCTCACTTGAAATGGGGAAGCGAAGTTGTGACTGGCTTCTTTTTCGAGGCAGTCCATTAGGGGGTGCAAAAAGTTTGGCAGCAACAAGCAACAATCGAACACGTCAAGCCAACCATCAGACGAAATGACAGTTTGCATATAAAACTGCAGATTGATTTATCTAATCTATTTCGTATTCTCTTTACTTAACCATTCTTTATTGCACAAGCTTTGCAATTGACCTTAATCTTCCGAGTATTCTGTTCCAGGAAAGCAAGAAGTCTAATCGTTCGTTCGTACATCTCGACGGCGACTAACTGCTGTTTACTGACTTTCGCCATACCCTGATGTCTAAAATATGGGAGCCGGTTAACGATCATTCGTTTCGACGCGGCTAAAAGGCGAAATCACAAGGAACGCTCCTTCCTTTGCTGACAGTTGTCGAATGGCTAGAGGACGCTGTGATACGATGGGTTATGTAAGCCACTGGTTGATTTGCTATGAAGATATATTAGAAGGCGCGGATCTTCAGTACGCCCTTGGTAAGTATCGCTTCTTAACAGCTATACTGAATGAGTCGAAGTAAGACAAAAACATTGTAAGGGAAGCTTCAACTTAAGAGTATGTCGATATTTCTCAGCCTATCAAACTATTCCTCAAGAACCGTAAGACTGGCTAATCGAGTAGACAGCACTAAGGTACCTTCCGTTATGTTTAATCAAGCATCTGAAGTCAAGTCCTACCTTACTAGTACTTTATATCAATAGACACTATATATAAAGCAGAGTAAACCAACTGTTACCATTCACGGCGTCCCTCGTGATCCTCTGATTCACGTACACAAGAGGTCTTATATTCATATAAGTATAGCGGTCTAACTTGTGGGCTTGAAGGGGCTTTGAACCGAACCATACCTGCCAAACAATCAGTATCCCCTGTTAGGACAAAGGTAAAGAGGTTCAGAAACGAGAGCTTTACCCTTGCGGGCACTCCTTCCCCAACGGCCCACTTCCACTCCTCATGTAGCAGATCTTGGCATCCGCACATGCCTGACTCGTACAATTCGGTGTTTTCACACTCATCTTCCCCTGAAATCCGTTGAACTTCTCCACCAGCGTCAAATCCTTGCTCATCGCCTCCGTTACCGCATGCCAGTACTTAGCATCCAGCGGACTAGATGTAGGCCAGCTGATATTATAAGCGTCACGAGTCGAATACTCGAATTCGTAGACTGGGCCTTTGGCAGTACTGTTAAGTTTGGGGAAGCTGTTGACGTCGGAATACCAGGTGTAGGCTTCATAAATTTCGAAAGAGCCAGTATCGACTTCGTACATGCGGAAACCGCTGTTGAGGTTGGTAAGGGGCGTGACGCTGGGGCCGATCCAGCCCGGGGTTTGAGCGTTGGCAGAAGTGCGAGCGGTGCCGTTATTGGAGTAATAGATCATAATCTCGTCTTCATGGGTGTGACCGAAGAAGATGTTGGCAATAACATGGGGTGAGTAGCGATCCACGATTTGGTAGAAGAGGTCGGTTGGGTTATCCAGAGGGTTCGAGCCGTCCCAGCCGGTGAGGACATGCCCGATGATCCAGACCCTCTCCTTTGCGTCTTCGGCAGCTTGAAGCTCTTGGATCAGAAAATGAAGCATGCCGGAGGGATCAGGGTTCGTTGTATTAATATAGTTGAGATAGTTGCTCCTGTAAAAAAAGTCTGTATTCAGCGTTAGTATACGAAGGCCATATTGATTTTGGACTGAGTAGGCGCCATAGTGAGTTTTTGCTTGGTCGGCCGTCGTTGAATTGATCCATCCATCATGCTGCCACAACCCTGCAACGTGATCGTAATTCCAACTTTGCTGAGTACCGAGAGGGCCAGGAAGACTATGCGGGCTGTCAATTCCCATGGGACTTGTGTCGTGATTACCAAGGGCAGCAAATATTGGCCCGCCAATGTACTCCTTGAAGAGACCAAAGACACTGGTCTCCGCATACTCTATTTTTTAATTTTGTTTATAAATTAGTATATATATGTGGGAATAGTAACATAGTCTGGTCTGTGTTCAGAAATACTTACCTGTATAAGCCCGTGACAACTGGTTTTGCGAGTCATGTGATACGAGGTCCCCGGTATAAATTGTCCATGCAATCCGAGACTTGTCTCTTTGGGTGCCTGTCAAAGGAGCAATTGCTTGTAGAACAGCCAATGCTAAGTAGTATGGCGTATCACATTTGAAAGATCCATAGAGAGGCGCAGGCAAAGAGAACTGTCCAGCTGCCAAACTAGAAGCAATTTTGGCTCTGCAGCAGAAGCTTCCGGAACAATTCGCCTCGGAGGCAACAGAATATCTGGGATCAACGTGGAAATCCGATAAGTGGAGAACCTTGACACGTTCTCCGCTGGCTTTAGGTGAGGTAGCAATGGCTGGCTTTGGTTTTGGGAAGAGCTCGGTCATGTTAAGAGGTAACGTAGTAGGCATCGGGCAGAAAGTCTTGCTTAGATCATTGCAGATATATCTGCCGTCCAGCCCGCTGACATCTGCATATGCCAATACCTGGGTCCAAATTGCACCAAAGCTTCCTGCGGCATAGTCGTCCACACACGATGCGTTCGAGGCAAACTGGTATTTCTGACAGAGACTGACCATTGCAACGGGAAGCTTTGAAGGAGCGACCTGGGCAGCAAGCTTTGCAACGCCCAATGCAGCGAGGCATTTAGAACAATTGCCACTGATACCATCGTCTCCAATAATTGCAACTATGTCAGCAACAGCACTCTGAACAATGGCCGTCCTTGCTGCGTCGGATAAGTTTGCCACGGGCTTAGGATAATAGACAGGGTCATTATCAGTCGTTGGGATGGTATTGGGATTGGTAAGGTTGAGCGGGAAGGTAATGTTAAGCACTGGATCGTACAAGGCCGGTTGAGGTTCTTGAGTCGCAAGCGGTGGGATGTAGTAAGAGGAAAAGGCTGAGGTAGGAAATCCTGCCGTCGCCGTGTAGGCTGCAGGACCAGGGATTGATTCGCGACTTTGTTGTGCCGCTCTGATCAGAGTAGATAACGACAGCAGTGCCAATTGCGTGTACATTGTGCCTCGAATGGAGATAAACCAAGGAACAAAGACAAGCTGCAATTCGGCGAAAGATGATGGAGGCCCATCTTGACGTAAGTACCTTCCTATTATATACTACTTACAAACTCCGTGCTACCTTGCGGGAGATTTTGCTTCTGCATGGATCTTCGCCAGCTGTCGAAAGTGTCGTCGAGTCGAACAGAGAAGCGGCGAATATCAGCCAATCAACAGGGCACGCTTACCGTCTTGGCACTTTGAATCTGACAGCCAGGTTACTCGTAGCCTCACCACCTTTGACTCGACTCAATGCCATCTTGATATAGGTTTTGGGTCATAAAAGTGAACCCTTCGTGAGTGGATGCTTGAGCTTTCGACTATTCCAAAGGCTTCGTTCTATTGAGCCCTTCAGTGAGGGCGAAATGGATGGCCGCCGTTACTCTAATCACCAGGGGGTGCAGAAAGTCAGTAAACAATAACCGATAGCCAAACACGCCAGGTCCACTATTGGACCAAGTGACCGTTGGATTATAGACACCCGTGATTGATCCTTTCCAGACCTTCCTTTGTCCAACTCGTCTGGTTGCACAAGCTTTACAATTAAACCCGAGAAAACGATGCGTTCAGCTGCTCATCTTGATATTTCCATGGATATCGGTTATTGTTTGCTGACTTTGTGCGGCACCTGGTGTACCGATGTACTGAATGACTGATCAGGAAAATGCTCTACAGGATATGGCACTTTTGCGTACTGGGCCAATGCTGACTCTATATGTAGCTATCGATATCTTGCTGCGTTGAATCTCTTCAACAGAATGACAGAACCCTCGTTGTTCTCTTGAAGCCACCAACTGTTCTAGAAGATTTTTTCGTTCCCTACGACTACCGCGAAATGTCTTTCGATGCTCAGTCATCGGGCGGACATCTTTATGGTCGAAAGACATCCTTGCTCGGAGTATTTTCAGCCCAACCCCGGTGTATCAGCGATTCTACCATCAAGTTAGCACTCGAATCTCTTCAACATGCGAGTGAATCTACCTGAAAACAAATTTCTCGTTGCCGCTTTGCCTTTTCATCAGCCGCTGTAAAGCGCCTTGAACGCCATTCAGTCCGTTGGGAACAAGCGCATATGGCTGGCTTGTCAATCTTTTGTCGGACAATAATCGTCCGAACATTTCCGCCCAGACGAAGCCGAAGTCTTTAGCTCCATGCTCCTTATCTTCATGAACACAGCCAACCCTGATGACGAATTTAATACGCAAAAGCAACTTGGTTGGTGGAAACATACCATATCTGCTTGCATTCTGCGAACGCCTTCAAATGCTTCTTCTGCTCATCCTGGATTCCAGTCGTGAATGTGTATTTTGCCCCATCTTCCTCCACTACGCTCGAGAGGTATTTTGTGCTTGCAACACTGGGACTTGAGTCAAATACGTGGAGGCACGTCTTACCGTCCAAGGCACTTGCAAGATCTTCTGCGACTGTCGGGCTCCTGTAATCTAACACCACGTCACAGCCCACGGACTTCGCAAAGTCCGCAGAATCCCCAGCAATGCCGATAATAGGTGTTATCGTTGGGCTAAGCTTTGCCAGCTTAACGGCGAAGGCACCTACAGCGCCGGATGCACCATTAATGATCAACGGAGTAGACTTTGACTCGTTTTCCCACGGAGAAGGTAGCTGGAGTATACGGAAGAGGCCCACAGCCGCAGTATATGCTATATATTTGAACTCAGTACTGGCAGACGAGTCCATGGGAAATTGTGGGGTTGGTTACCAGCAAGAGGAATAGTTGCGGCTTCCTCAAAACTTAAAGACTCAGGAATACGAAAAGTGGTCTGCTTCTCAACTACTGCTACCTCTGCATATCCGCCATATTTCGTATTCATCTGATGAAAAGCGGCGACACGCTCCCCAACGACGAAACCAGTTACATTTTTGCCAATAGCATAGACAGTACCAGCGATATCATCGCCTTGATTGAGTCTGCTGTTCTGTGAGGCAGAAATTTGGACGTGTTAGCAAGTTGTTGGTGGGTGATTCTGTTGCCATCTCCGGCGACTTACAAAGTAAGAGGGTCCCGGATGCTTCCAATCCTTTAATGGCATTAGTCTTGGGTGCGAGAAAAGAAACAATTTGGAAGTGCTATTGGACATGTGACAATTTACTTTTGGGTTTGCGCCAACCGCAATAACTTTGATTAGCAACTGGTCGTCGTTGCAAGTCCTGGGAATAAGTATAAGAGTGTATACAGAAATGGAAGGTCTATGGGACGAAAAGAGCTCACGGGTATGGGATATCTTCTATTTCTGCTCGAACCCAGGTAGGAGGATCAGATGTAACGATAACGCTTTTCATTGTGGATATTGTATGTATTTGTAGAAAAGGGTCTTAAAGCACAAGCAAAGTGGTACAGTTCTTAGCGGCACAAAACAGTAAAATATTGATCAATTTTATATCGGACTTGAACACCTTATATATAGTAGGCTCTCGAACAATAGGGCTAGAGCTTCTACTTCGTAGTCATACTCCGCTAATGCATAGTGAAGCTGACAAACGTGGAACAGTACGTTAATCCAAAGACACAGAAAGCCCTGCAAACAGGAAGGCGCAAATCAGAAGTAAGCTGCGAAGATATCTTGCGATCTTACCAGTTCTGACCATCTGCATGTCGCTATGCAGCTTCTTAGTGTACATTTAAGACATCTTTGTAACTGGGGATTAATATAGACACAGGGGAGACTGGCGTATTTGCAACTATACTCAAAGACAGATCTGTAACCTTCTGTTGAGAGGTTGTCCAGCTTCATCAAGGACGTGGCTTGTTTTTGTTCAAGCATTCTATCTTCATCGTGGTTAAGGTATCCTTGGGGTTATATTACGAAACTTAATATCTTAGTTCCGTACAGCTAGTATGGTATCACGAGGGGAATGGATACAACACGATTTGTGATTGTGATCCCACATTTAGTCAGTTCAATGGCCACTGCTATCCGTCCCTTACCTCGTGCTCTCTACAGTCCTTCGTCGATACCCGTCTTTCTTTGCCCTTTACTCAGAAAGGTTCCACCCATTCCCTTACTTGCTCCAAATCGCAATGTTCGCCGCTCAAAGACGCAGAAGCGCGGTTATCAGCTCGAGTCTGCCAAACCGTTAACCCAGGATCTGCCAATTCCATCAAACTTACTTGCTCTACCAAGGTCGTGCCCAGGATGTGGAGCTTTTACTCAAAACGTCAACTCTGAAGGTGCTGGATTTTACAGTCCTACTCGAAGATCTGTGAAGTCGTTTGTGGCTCAACATGCTAGAGGGCAGCTTAGAGACGATGACATTTTCAAACAAGTAGTGAACCATGCTGATCAGGATATATTACAAAAGCTGGGTCTCTCCGAGCCGTTAGACGCCACAGATCGTAAGCCAAAAGTGAAATATGTTTGAAGTCTACCCATGACTGACTCTTGCGAAGTGTCGAAAACCGCGGAAGATGTACCCATACCTGTGTGTAATCGCTGCCACAGTCTGCTGCATCATCACGCTGGAGTTTCCATAGTTCATCCAACAATCAAGTCTATTCAAGATATGATCTCCGAGTCCCCCTATAAATACAACCATATATATCATGTCTTAGATGCTGCAGACTTTCCTATGTCATTGGTTCCACAAATACAAAGACACCTGGAGTTGACACCGCAAAGATCACAGAACCGTAGAGCCAAGACACAAAAGTTCTATCACGGACGTATGGCAGAGATGAGCTTCGTTATCACACGATCAGATTTGTTAGCCCCGCAGAAGGAACAGGTCGATAAGCTGATGCCTTACCTCACCGAAGTTCTTCGTGACGCATTAGGACGGTCTGCGGCAGACGTCCGTCTAGGGAACTTACGATGTGTTAGCTCCAAGAGAGGATGGTGGACCAAGCAGATCAAGGATGATATTTGGAATCGAGGAGGAGGCGGGTGGATGGTTGGAAAGGTGAATGTGGGCAAAAGCAATCTGTTTGAATGCGTCTTTCCGAAAGGGCGCAATGAAGATGTTGATTTCTCGTCTCTGCGGCGCGACGCCAAAAAAGTAGTACCTGTTAATCCCGAACCCGGTCTGTCTCAAGCCCTGAAAGCTGCCTCAACTTCAGACCCGTCAATCGCTCGAACTCCCGGTGTCCGAACGGTTAAAGACCTACAAGAAGAACCCCTACTCAAAGACTCCCTCCTCCCCCCAGCTCCAATCGAAATTCCCTACCCTATCATGCCCATTGTCTCCTCTCTCCCCGGCACAACTGTTTCCCCTATCCGCCTCCTCTTCGGCAGCGGCAAAGGCGAACTGATCGATCTTCCCGGTCTTTCACGCGGTAACCTTGAGGATCACGTCTTGGACGAACACAAATCCGATCTGGTCATGCGGCACCGTGTGAAGCCTGAACAATTGGTCATAAAGCCTGGGCAATCGCTCCTACTCGGAGGGGGCCTTGTGCGCATTACACCCATGACGCCGAATGTTATTGCCTTGGCATATCCTTTTGTGCCTCTCAAAGCACATGTGACATCTACGGAGAAGGCAATCGCGATTCAGGGCCAGGAACAACCCTCCGGCGTCCCCTCCATCGTCAAGCCAGGCGTCGGAACATCGAATGCTTCCGCTGGCTCCTTCCCTTTGAAGTGGGATGTTACCAGGCAGCGAGCCGGACCCTTGACCTCCTCCTCAGCGGGCGGCCTCCACACCAGAATTCTCCCATTCATCGTCTACTCGACTGACATCTTGATCGAGGGTTGCGGGTGGGTGGAGCTGGTAATACAGGTACGGAAAAAGGACATCGAGTCACAACAGACTGAGCATGAGGGAGGTAATGACGGACTTGCGGATACAAACTTTCCCACAGTAGAGATATTCACCCCGAATGGAAAACACGTTGGTGCTCGCCGGCCAATGAATGGCTGGCTACTTGGGGGACCGAATATCGCGCCTGCTAGCAAGAGAACCGTGAGACCTAGGAGGAGCATGAAGGGCGTGAAGAAGGCTATGAAGATGGCGAAGCGTAGTGCTCAAGGGACTTAGGCTTTCAATTTGTCTGCCATTAAGTGAGATTAAAGCCTGGTCCAACAATTGGCATTATATTAACAAAAACAGTATAGCGTAGTATAAAGGCACACCTATCCCCTATTTAAGGGAATTTCGTTTCACGTCTTCCCGTGTTAAATTTTCTTTATATTAAGATCTAAGATGAATGTCTCATTCCACGGTAAATTGCTTCCCATGTCGTTGTAATTCCAAACTATTCCCAATGCAGCTCTATTACCACCTGCGGTGACCAAGCAATAAAGAAGATGGATCATCTAAACACAGGAATGGTTGTGCGTGAAATATTGGTCTGAGATGGGGGCATTTACAAATCAGGACCCAAGTATTAGTCTATAGTGGGGATGAAAGACATGTTGTGCAAGGTCACGGAAGCTGCTCAGTCTTAGACATGTGCGACTCCGAATAGAAATCAATGAGCAGACTGCTGTTTCTTGCCACTGTGTACAGGATATCACGAGATTTATGCTGTACGAGGTCTAATAGCTCAGGTAAAAGATACAACATCTCATGCTCTCCCCAAGCGCTATACATACTGCGACCCGTCCATGCGCGTCGCACCCTGCGATGGCTTGCATAGATCTAGTGCAACCTCAACGATCTAAGTGTGAAACCCACCTGTGGGTGATGCGGTATATCCTTCGTTCGTAAGATCGTTACTCATTGAAGGCGTTATAAGAGGTCTGCAGGACCCGATGGCTCGGTCAAGCCGAGCTGGAGACTGTTATTGGCTCTCGCCATTGCTTGACCCCGCTCTTTCCAAGCAACTTGGTGGTGCGACGTCAGACTCGTCTTTGTGATGGCTCGTCAAGATGTCATCGTCCAAGGGTCTCCAGACCCATTCTCTACGGCGCTTACGCCTTCCGTGCACCGGTGTGGCTGATCCGTCTTCTTCTTCAATGATTGCACGTCTTTCCTTTATTTCATCTTCGGTCCTCTGGCGTTTATCACTGCCGTCTGAATCCGATGAATCCGATGGCTCTTCGAGCTTCGCTGTAGGTATGATTTCCTCCAGCGGCTCGTGGAAAATGACTCTTTTGACGGGCGGGAACATTTTCCTTGGCGTCCGGGCTGACGTTGCAGAGACATGCCGCCTTGGTAATGGACTGTTGCGGAGAATGCTGCGCGCCCCTAACGGGAGAAAGTAGGGTGTTGCGATGGCAAAGGGCGACGTATGGCTCGAAGTTGACGAGGTTCCTGATGGATTGGATGAAAGCGTGGGTTGATGCTGGGGTGACGCTGCCTCGGTGCCTCTCGAAAAGGGAGAGTTTTGTGGAGGTGGGAACTCAAAAGCGTTGACATGGGTGTTGCGTATTGTTGGAGAGTCGATGGTGAAGCTGAGGTTTAGCGCTGGCTTCGACCTGTTTGGCGGCGGATGTGATGTCTGGAGGGATAACTTAGGTCGGTTGGAGGTTACAGGTCTGGCGGGTGGCATGACCGAGATCATCGTATCTGGATTCTGGTCTTGTGGTTTCGATGTCGGTTGTGGATCCTGCGATGTATGTATCGTCGAGGTCGAAGTATTCAAGCAGGGTTGTTTCGGCTGGTGGTGGAGGCGAGAGGGCAGAATAAGCATGGCGAAGGTTGCCTGGTTGGGCCTAAAGGAGAGATATATGTACTTTAAATGAGAGTATTGGGTACTATAATAATAAAGTCAAGGATAAGACGGAGCTATAATGAGCTCGAGTTGAAAGTCCGTCGGGAAGTTGGGTCAGCTCGGTGGCGGGTGTTGGAATGAACTAAAGTACTTGTGAGAATTGCTGGGAGAGACATGAGTTCATGGTTGAGTGAAGAGGAGGCCGCCTGAGCGGTTCTAGAGGTAGGGTTTGGTTGTAATTGTACGGATGTAGCGGGATGCTCTCAGTGTCGAGGTGTGGGTAGTAGGTAGGTACGGTATCATGCTTTAATGAGTGGCTCAACAACAATATCTTACCTTAAGGTAATAATGATAACAATACCTTACTTTGATAGTATTTATGAACGATGTGCAAGTTGATACGACGCTATCTCGAAGATCGGCTTTGTCCAGGGCTCCAGGCTACCTATTATTACCCATAATTTACGGATTACTAGTATCCTTTTATGTAAACCATACCTTAAGCTAATATTAGGTACCTAAGCTAAGGCTTAGCGTGATCTCTTTGGCTGCGAGGCGTTTCTTAGACTTCCCTCGCCGTTTTTCCCGCAAAGGCTTTCCTAAAATAGCCTTTACGGAACACAACAATACCTAGGTATATACTCATTATTACCTTAGCACTTAGTAATTGGCTTCTCTTCATTATCGTAAGTCGTTGCTATCCCAGATTGACGTCATGGGAGATGGTGGGAATACTACTTCGTACCTAAGGTGCGGCGTACACAGTAGTACGAGAAACAAACCGTTGCCTCAGGACCTCAGCGTTGGGTAATTTAATTATATTAGGTTCGATTCCTAACAGCGCTGGTACAATGGTGTTGTGGTTATCTCTCAGACGTATTTTTGCAACTAAGCCCCTTCGGGATAGCTGCGCTAGACCTTTTCGGGTAAGCCACGGCTGCCAAGCCTCACTACATACGTAAGGCTGCGAAGTCATCTAGAGGGTGGCTAACCCAAAGGGGCTTAGCGACGGAAACACCTCTGAGGTCCTGACTCCTGAGTCCTGAGGCAACTCCTTCCAGGTAACGGACAATACCTACTGGTATTACTGCGTAGTACGGAGTACATATGTACTAGCTAATACGAGATGAAATGTAACCCCACAGACTTCATATGTCAACGTTTGGTACATGTAACCTCTTCGTTGTCCCAGAACGTCCAGATACTCCTGCGTTGTAATCTGGCGTCCCTGGATTGCGTGAGCTCTTGTTATCCTTCTTCTGCTACATCACCATGAATTTTGATCCAGACTCAATATGGGCCTTACGAGGCATGATGAGAGGATAATTATACACTTTGTACGCAGCCCCCAGTCACATTCCAACTCAATTATAACTTCAGGTGCTCGAGGACTACTGACACGGTTGCTGAACTTGCAACAAGGATTACGACTGCTTTTATGCTGCCGTCTTCGAAAGAGAGAATCCCAGACTACGTTTCCTGCCACTCGCAGTACAACAGAAGCACATCATAGTCACGTGCAATTATGAAGCTCGTCGCAGAGGCCTGCATAAACTGCAGTTGGTCAAGGAGGCCAGGAAGATGTGCCCCGAGGTCATTATAGTGCTCGGTGAGGATCTGACACGCTTCCGCAATGCGTCCAAAGACAACTACAATCTGTTAAGGAGCTATGCATGGAGCAAGAAGGTGGAGCGACTAGGCTTCGATGAAGTGAGCACTTGTCGGCACTCGTCGCTGCGGCTTTTTAGAGTATATATACTAATCTATTTAGGTATTTATGGATGTCACTGACATGATTGACTATAACGTTAATCTTCTGAATCACAATGCTTTGACAGGATCCTTCTTCCACCTGGACCGCAACGATCCAATCGTTGGCTTTGGATTTGATGCGTCAGAATTTTATGGCTATACCTACCCGAAAACTTTCTCACATCTTAGAGTTCCACCAACCTCCACATCAGCGTCGTCATATGTCAGTGTTTCCGATGAGCTCTACATGCGACTTTTACTTGGCTCCCATCTCTCTCAGTATCTAAGGCATCAGCTAGAAGAGCAGAAAGGGTATACTTGCACAGTTGGTATTAGTACGAACAAGCTGATCTCTAAATTGGTGGGTAATTTGCATAAGCCTAAAGGTCAGACAACCCTGCTGCCACCGTATACCGCTACATCCGATGAGGCAGGCAGTAATGTCACCGAGTTCATTGACAACCATGACGTTGGAAAAATTCCTGGAATCGGTTTCAAGATGGCTCAGAAGATCAGAGGCTATGTACTTGGGCGCCCAGCCGCATTTGATGCAGGCTTGATTTATGGGCCAACAAGAGAGAACATTACCGTCGGAAATGTCCGTCAACATCCAAACGTCGGTCCGCAATCCCTGGAAAAGCTTCTGAGCGGTGCTGGGGCGCCTAAGGGCATTGGTACCACCGTCTGGGGTTTGCTCAATGGCACCGATAATTCGGAAGTAGCCAAGGCAAGAAACGTGCCTCAGCAAATCAGCATCGTAAGTCATTCTTTGAACATGGGTGAGAGCTTTTCCTCTAATAAGATCATCAGGAAGACAGCTATCTCAGACTGGACATGATGGATGAGGCCAGAAAAGAACTAGCGATGCTCGCAGGAAGTCTGATCAGGAGAATTCGCTTAGACCTTACATCTGGCGTAGAAGAGGATGATGGTAGATTGCTCAATGGTGAGGAAGAACAACAAGCCAGTGAAAATAACCCTGAAATATCAAGACGGTGGATCGCCTATCCTCAAACATTACGGCTTACGACCCGCCCACGCCCGCCACTTAATCCAGATGGAAGCCGCTCAAGAACTTCCAATCGTATCTCTAGATCATGCAATATGCCCTCAATGATCTTTAACCTCACCAATAACGTTGAAAGTTTAGCTGAAAAGCTAGTAGATAACACGCTTATCCCTCTATTTCGCAAACTTCACCCCGAACGGTCCGGTTGGAACTTGAGTCTAGTAAACCTGTGCGCCGCCAACATGTCTCTTGTTGCGGCTGACCACAAGGACGGGGTCGGAAGAGATATCGAGAAGATGTTCCGAAAACAAAAAGATAGACTGAGAAATTGGAAGGTTGAGGATGTGGACATTGCACTTTCTGATGGCGATACCCGCTCACAGCAAATTGAACTTTCTGCTCACACTTCAGGAGAGCATGATATCATCACCACTAGCCTTCAGAGTCACCATTACGGGTCCGAGGACGCTCGACTTTCAATACAGGAGAGCTATCACGATGATGCTTGGAATAGCGAAGACTGTACCCTTGATCTCGGCGACACATGCAAAATCTGCGGTGCAGTGATGCCGCCCTTCGCCATCATCGCGCATGAGCGTTTTCATGCTATGCCCGACTACTAGCCTCCTTGGTATCTTGAGAACTGCCTGAAGACTATTGATTGCTCGTTTCTTATTCATATCCTTCGGGATTTCAAGTGGTGTCATGTGCTATCCGAAGTGTTTACGCAGAAGCAGGCTCTTTCCAAGTTTCCAAATCGTTAACTCCGCCCTTCACATCACAAAACCTTGAACAAAGGCAAACAGATTTCAAGTTTCAAGACTACCTAGTCTACAACTCGATATTCGGCAAATGCAACTTCTGAATAACTCGACTAGCTTGGTCCCCTGTTAGCATGCTCGAAGAAAACCCCGTATTCCTTGTTTCATACGAACTTGTTCAGCGATAAATGCCCCCTACATCCCAGAATATTGCATTTACCAACTATCTCCCCACAATGGCCCTCTATCAAAATCTCGTGGTCTAGGTGTCCGATCTCCATCCCCGGATCTTGCAAATGCACCGTCCTGAGCCCGACAGCGACGACACATATGAGGCAGACGATGGAACTTAGTCTTCGCATCACATGCCTCGTTGGCTCTGTGACTTTCGCAGCTCGTGTTGCCGGCGTCGCGGATGCAGCCGCAGGAGTAAAGTATCTTATGTCTGATACACATGTTGTAGGTTCGGAGCCTGGATGCCGCCAAGGGGACGAGGATCTTGAACCACGCACCGTGATTTGGTTTTGTAATAACGCTCTTACCAAGCGGAAGGGAAGAAGTGTTCGAAGATATACTGTAGGCATTCCTCTCGTGTGAATGTCCGTAGCAGTCATCATGAGAGTTAATGTTACGGGTGAAGTGTGGACTATTACACGTTTGTGGTTGCCCTCTGCTGGTATTCAAGATGAGTGTCACAGATCTAGGGAAGAGTCTTGGGTTTGCCTCCCTCGTCAGTGGATTATCTCAAGTGTTGATAGTCATAAGAAAACGAAGGAAAGCACGAGCATTGATTGTTCCGTCCAGCAAGTTTGCTGAATCATCAAATCGACAAGTACCGTGAATCTATCCATGTCCTGAGCACCACTTCTCAATCACTCTACCTCCCCTCTCCACCAGGCCACAGCCCCCAGCACAAACACCACCGTCACAGCATCGCCGATTAGTTGTGTGAATATCCCGCTATACCGCACAGCCAACGAGGCATATGTTCTGAACGGCTCCGGCAACATCCCTAATACCATCCCCATCACCCCTGCGGAGGCTGTCTTTTCCCCTTCCAAAAACCATCTGGTGCTCTGTAGCAAAAGCTCTGCCATCGCAAACAACCAGAAGAAGTTTTTGACCGCTTCCTCCCCTTTGGCAACCCCTGCCCTCGCAATCTGCGAGCCACTAAAAGGGGTAGTCCAAACAATATAAACCCCCAACGCAGATGCCATCACTGCATGTATAATCTTCCAAATATCCCTTCGATTCTTTCCCTCCCCACTCATTTCTTGCGCTTGCCCTTGTGGCCCTGCACCTTGAGCACCCATCATAGCTGCTAACACAGGAGGCAAGCCTCCATCCCCACGTCCTTGACCGGGAGCGCCCCCTGCACCGCCGAGCATTTGCTGCAGCATGCGCATCATGGGATCTTCTTCCCCACCTGGTCCTTCTTGCGGTGGCGCAAAAGGTTTCTGTTGCTGTTGCTGCTCGTCAGGAGGGGCGCTGCGGAGTAATTGCCTGATGTCGGCTTCTGTTGGGCCATTGTTGTTTGAGCGAGGGGTGTAAGGGTGGGATGAAATATCAATTTCTTCCGGATCAGTCACATTATTAGTCGAAGAGGGGCTCCAAACAGCGTCACGTGGTTGGGAAGAAGCTATCGGCTCTGGAGGGGGCCGGCCAGAGAGGTTTGTGATTTTTTCTAATCGAGCGGAGCCTCCTGCGTTAAGTTTGGCGGCGCGGCGTTCGCGGCGGAGGCGGGCTTGTTTCTGGACTGAGGATTCTCCTGAGTCCATACTTGGAGGTTGGGTCTCTGGGTTGGACATGGTTGCGGAGTGATTGAGGGCCGGAGAGGAGGTAACGGGGTATTGTGAAGCTTGGTGGAAGTTGTTGCACGTTTCCTTGCAGGGCTGACTTGGTGAATCTGTCTAGCCGAATAGAGCTAGCTTTGGTTCGCTTACTTTCCCACACATTGTGGATTTCACGAACCTCTTCCACGATCATCACGCATTGATTAAAGCGATTCCCCGAATAGCGCAAGGAACTCGCAATCATGTACGTGGCTTACTCACACAATACCCGTGCATCAGCTAATATTCTCTCCGTAGGCTTATCCCCAAAGCCGACCGTAAGAAGATCCACGAGTACCTCTTCCGTGGTATGTTCGGGTCCAGATTGGGGCTCAGAAGCTTTTTAGATACATATACGGTGGTAGCGGACTAACTAAAGTTTAGAGGGTGTACTCGTGGCGAAGAAGGACTTCAATCTCCCCAAGCACGGCGAAATTGATACCAAGAACCTCTACGTATGCAACATTCCCCCCTCGGCCCCACAATCCACATCCCTTCCCACTAACCCCCTCAAATAGGTTGTCAAAGCCTGCCAATCCCTCACCTCACGCGGCTATCTCAAGACCCAATTCTCCTGGCAATGGTACTACTACACCCTCACGCCGGAAGGGCTCGACTACCTTCGTGAATGGCTCCACCTCCCTGCCGAAATCGTGCCGGCAACCCACATTAAGCAGCAGCGCTCACACGCTCCTCCCAAGGGTATGATGGGTGGTGATGACCGTGAGCGTCGTCCTGGTGGACGGGGAGCTCCTCGCGGGGATCGTGGGGATAGAGACGGTGGATACAGGAGACGTGACGCGGGTGATGGGAAGGAGGGAGGTGCGCCAGGAGAATTCGCTCCCACATTTCGAGGTGGGTTTGGTAGGGGACGCGGTGCTCCTCCCGCTTCTTAGGAATCGAAAATCAGAGCTGTGAATGAATATCTGTTGTGAGATTGGCTGGACGGTAGCATATCTGGTCAAGTGAGAGAAATTGCCGTTGGACGAGGGTGGCAGATGACACTGCAGATAAATTGAACAAAAAAAGACACCAATCAATTGCAACCTCTTGGCTCATATCATTGTTCTAAAACGTGGTATGCACCAACTGTCCAAACTATGGGAATCGAAAAAGATCGTGTGAAAAATCTGGAATCACAGACGCGGCTGGGGCCTACTCGACTACACATGCACACTTGTGCTGGGCTGGTTCCGTTACAAATGATCCCTCTGTGCTCTCAACCTATCGTACCGCAACACAGCACCCATCAGAACTTGAGCCCCATTGGCACAATCCTTTGGCGCACAATACTCGGCCGGATTGTGCGACACCCCATCTTTACAAGGTACGAAAATCATCGAAGTCGGAACCCTCTTGCTCGTAAAGACGCTATCGTGTCCTTCCAGCCCAGCGTGTCAGTTCCCCATCCCAATTTCACTTGGCCACGGAATGTCTCACCTGCACCAGATATCATAGCTTGCATCAAAGAAGCCGCCTTTGCCCCAAAAAGCCCCTTGGTGCTCTGCTCCACAGACCGAATACAACTTTCATCAAATTTAATGGCCGTACTCGGCGCGTCCAACATCCACTGAACAGTACATCCTCGTCCTGGAGTTCCCCCCTCGTTCAGACCACCCACATCCTCGCCCCTCGCAATCTTCTCAAAGTCGGCTTTGAGATTCTCCTCCATTCTCATCAGGCGATCATCCTCGCCAGCTCGAATATCGAGACTGAATCGTACTGTACCTGGGACCGTATTTGTGCTTCCAGGGCTCAAGGTGAGTATTCCTGTGCTTGCCAAGCAAGAATGTTTGGTTGCTAGTCTGTGGGAATGGAGGATCAGTTTGGCGGCTGCGAGCATGGCGTCGGAACGGTTGGCGAAGTCCGTAGTGCCGGTGTGGCAGTCATGGCCTTTAACGGTGATGGTGTGCCAACGGTAGGATTGGACCTATGCCATCAAAAAGAGTAGGCCAACTATCGGGTTTTGGTGACTTACTCCATAGACGACGCCTATTTTCTGGCTTTGAGATTCAAGACGGGGTCCTTGTTCTATTACCATTGCGAAAATCTTTTAGCATTTCTTTTCGTATCTTACATGTCTGGCTGTCTGGCTGCATGACAGACGAGCCCTCGTTCCTGTCAAGCTCTCTATATTTTGTAGCTACCAAATCGTACCAGAATCTCATCGACTGAAGAAAGTGGTATTCCACAGCGGACGGCAGATGGCCTTCATCCATGCCCAAGAAATTACTCGACATGTAGACGTATTTTGGAATGAGAAAGCCACAACAAAACATTCGTGAGGAGGGGTTAGGATGTTCTCACGTACCAATGTGCAGTTCAAAATGAGCCTAAAGCTATCAGGAACGGTATCGTCTTGGCATATGGGGACACTCACTCCTATGGGCAGTGCCTTATAACTTGCCTCCATTTCGCCCAAATATCCAATCCTCTTTAGTTCTTGCTTCACCGTTCGCTTGCCACCACCGACCTCTGGCAGATCGTGGGCCTTCTTTAACGGAATTTCGCCCGCCCAGACCCCCGAGGACATCTTGAGTGGTCCACATTAGGCGTCTCAATATTGCAGCTTGGATCCGACAGTGTTATATACCATACTAATTGGAAATCTTGCGCCTTCCTCACTGGAGCATGGTCTTAGTAAGTAAGAGATTCGCGGGTCTACAGAAAGCTTCATACTTTGTCCAATTGATCACACCCGTAGGATATTCCGTCTCCACTTTCTCCTCCTGTAATACCCTTAACATCTCTACTCCAGCACATACCCCGAGAATTCCATCCTAAGCCCGGTTAGTTCAGTTCCACCTGGCGCTCGAGCTTTGCATTTACATACGTAGCGTCCTCCAGAGGGTTGTGTATCCAGATGACTGCCGGCACATGTAGGCGGTCCTATTCGCTTCCCTGGCCTCACGGCAAATATATTTCCCATGGCATCGACTTTGACCGTGCAGCCCAGTGACTTGGTAGTATCCACGAACCAGTCTCGAGCCTGCTTGTCGGCATCAGAGAGTGAGAGCCTTGACATGCCTGTTTCGGTCTCGCCTCTACTTTGCATCAGACGAAAATCCCAAATGGAACAGTGGAGTTGCTGCGATAGCACCTAAAGATTTTCAATGCCATGAACGGAATCAATGCTTTCAATCACAGGTATTCAAATTTGAGCGGAGGAGAAATCGCCACCTACTCTCCCCATCGTTCACCCTTACCCCATTGGCAGGTGTGGTGGATGTCCGCCATGAGCCTGTCTCGATTGACCTTGAACTTCGAGAAGAACCCATCTGACTCTGAGTCGCTTGCACACCACTTCGCCGGTGGATACGAGAAATGCATTTGACTACATGGGAAAGACATTTTGAATCTTCTGAACAACCACGCTGGCGCAGCGTCCGATGCTGCCCTTGCCTTGGCCACAGCCATTGAAGCGCCCAGTCTCTGCGCTATCATGTTCAAGATTTGGATTGTTCATGTAATTGTGAGAAAGTGAATTTCTACCGTCGTCAATGAACCGCAGATTAGATTATAGCGCTAGAGTTGAGCTTGGATGTCTACCAGGACGCGCTCTGGGCGGCGATGGTTAGTATCATAAATCATAAACAAACAACCACCGGCCCTCGGTAGGGAGCGTGGCGCTGGTGGCTACAAGCAACCTGGCAAAGAAAGTGGTAGTCTTGTTCACATGTTTCACTTAGAGCGTTAAAATGCTACTGTCACAACTGGTCCATTCCTAGAGGTGAGTACACCCATCACAATGGAGTCAGTCGTAGAGCATGAGCGACCTGGAGACTTCAAGACTTGGGCCTGCCTCTGAAGGGGTAATACAATCAAATTGATTATTACGGCCATACAGAAACAAGTTTTGCTCGACCGCCCATGGTTTCGGCGCTCATGCAACCCCTTTACAGCTTTCGTACCATGCTCATGCTATTACCATTCAGCGCCTCTTCTACAAGGAAGCAGGTCCCATTCAAACCGATATATGCGCATCAGATCAATTTAAGCACATGAAACGGTAATCCTCACACAGGCAATGGAGGACCTGCTGATGAGAACGCCGCATACTCCATGCATAGTCCGATCAGCCATTCGGTCATCAACATCTCAAAGAGAACGCCTGTCAGCGATGATAACTATGCGGCAAGGCTCACGGTCATACCAAACAACGCCCGGACTCTGTCATCCAACATTGAAGGTTACCGTAATCCGAACCCTTCACTCTCAATGACCGCTCTCCAGAGCTTGGTCTCAAAGACCTGACGGCTCTGGTATCTGTATATCCCTATCATATTAAAGCAGGTTCGAGCAATTGGGAACCTATCACAATTGCCGCCAAGGCATGTGATCTTGAGAACCAAGTTAGCTGCGCCCATGGCCGGAATCCGATCGCTAGACGTAATGAAGCTTAGAAGCTTCCGCTGACCTTTGAAGTCGGCGTTCGCAAACGTATCCCAAAACCAGGTGACGACAGGCTCGTCCTTGGCTTGTGTGCCATTGCCCCAGCCATCGTAGACGGCCACCGTCCGAAGTGTGGCTACGTCCAAGGGTTCGTCGGAGCCTCGTACAAGCAGCTCAATCTCCTCAGGACGAAAAAGGGAAAGCGCGTTGCCTGCGCACACGGTGAAGAAGCCACGCTTGAACGGTTCGAATTGTCGAGCGACCGCCGTGTCTAAGAGATACTTTACGTATAGGTCGACGAATTCACGTCGATTAGTGTTCGTCACCGGTCGATCGCCACCATTGGGACAAAGTGGTATAAAAGCTGGCTGACCATACCTATCGACCTGAGTAACAAAATCCCAGCAATAGGTCTCTTCCACGTCACCGTCATAGTCCAGCAGCTGTGCCAGGCCTTTGGCAAGTGATGGTCGAAACTCAGCAAGATCTTCAAGCGTGCTGCCTGCTGCCGGTCGTGAAGATGATGTTGCAGGTCCACTGTAATTTGGCGCAGATGCTAGTAGCTTTCGAAAAGCGAAAGGAGGAAATGCAACGTCGAGGATGGTCGAATTGTATATGGCGAGACCAAGCACGGCGCCGACCAAGAAGAATTGATCAGATGTCTCAAAGCTATTTGGATTAAAGTAGCAATAATGGGATTCTTCGTCGTAGGTGAAAAGCCCTGTTCATACCTATCAGTATATAAAGCTGCTACGAGGCTAATGGTTACTAACCATGCTCTGTATCAAAGACTTCTCGAACCAATAGAAGAAACCATTCTTTTCGAAGCCTGAGAGAATGTCAGCCCAGACTGTACATGTTTTCCACCCACATTAATATTTGCCCTACCCTCCTGCGTCGATTCCTTCCTCCCCCAAGAATTCTATCCGTAGCCCCTTCTTAATCTCTTCTTGGCCGATACCCACAGCCTCACTGACACCACGAAGACTGTCCTCTACCAAACAGTCACGACGCACCCTGAGTACCAGTTGTTGATTGACCGCTTTGCGGTTCATTATACTTGTGAAAAAGGCTTCCCGAGCCTTAATCTCCATCTGGCGTCGAGCATCATATTCCATGATATGTATCTTGGCCCAGATTGATAAGAACATAGGATACTGGCAGAATGAAAACTTGCCTCTTCGAGACTCCCAAGTCTCAAAATCAGCTATGAGATCCGAGTAATCCAAAAGCGTGTTGTAGAAGCTGTTCGTTGGAAGAAGTTGACTATGGCTACGAGCGCGCTGTTGAGCGACCGAAGCTGGTATCGCAGTTTCAAATAGAGAAGCCCTTGTAGCCTCATGTCCAACCTTTACAGTGCGGTTGTTCGCGGAAAAGAGGAGAGACATCACCCTCGCTGCGGCCTTAATCTGCCAATCTTCACCATATACAATTGTTTCATTGCTCTTCTCTGACAGCTTTGGCGGTCCGGTCACACCAAGGGCTGCATGCAATTGAGCCGAACTTCCTGCTCCTGGTCCAGCAATACTCGGTATTAAACCACTGTGATCAGGGTTATAACTATTGCTACGTGTCATTCCGTGCTGACGACCGAGTCTATATGTAACAAAACTCCCAACCAAATCAACAAGCTTTCTGAAGTGAGCCTCCGAAAGCCGAGAGAACCAGACAACCAAATGGTGATTGCAGTCAAGTGTTGTATTCGATAGCAAACCTAGTATGCGTTTAATGATACCCGAATGTTTACCCACGCTACCAGCACTAGTTTCAGGCGGTCTCCGTGATAAAGAAGTCTTTGGTCGAGGAGCTGAACATGGCACATGCAAGGCAGTGGTCTGATAATGACCTACAGACCTTTGCATTTTGGCTGGTAATGTGGACACGGAATGAAAGGACTCTGGAGGGTAGAGAATGGGATTTGCAAGTAGTATGAGCAAGAAACGGCAGTCTTCTGGTTTTTTCAGAGGACGTCCAGGGCGCCGGAGGAGGCTCTCCGTTGCTTTCAGTAGAGTCTTCTGGAGGTGCAGCGATGCGTCAGTTATTTCCTCCTTAATCTTCCGCAGATCATTCGTCTCGATATTCTGGTCCACGTTTTGAGACGCACCGCTGCTTGCTTCCAATTCTTGCTGTGTGCGCTGCCAAGACTGGCCGGCCGATAGGATTACATGATACCACTCGCTGAGCTCGATCCAATTTATTCGTGCTGTTTTCAAGTTGACTCGGTCCCCTGGAGGTTCTTCAGGAAAGGTTTTTTCGTACTTGTGTGATTGATGGCGTTCGACAGGGCTTCCCCCAGTCCACCACATGCCGTTCTCGGCAAAATCGCCTACCAAAAGTGTCTTTGCATCTAGTCCAGGTAACGATTCTTCAGGGCCACGCCAGCAGTCTGACTTCGTGGGCGAGGCCGTGACGTTGGCGCCTTCGCTGACCGCTCGCGCTGGCTGTGAAGGCCTGGGGGTAAGGAACGAAGCGTTGAGACAGTCGCAGGTATTAAAACATGCCAGTATGTAGTTCTCCAGCGGTCGAAACATAGCCGTTGGAGACCCCCAATCAGGCAGCCGGTCGGTTAGGGAGATATCGTTGGGCACATTGTCGGAACGCTTTATCGGCAGTAGCGGAGATTTCCTTGTCGGAGATGGCATCACATCAGTTGCGAATCTAGCGTTGGCATTGTGAGAATTATGTCCGACTGGGTTAGCAGACGAGAGCGGATGTATTGGCGTTGGTCCAGAAGTAAGCTGACACTCGCGGAATGTATCCAGCAATTCGTCGCATCCTGGCTGGCCAACCGCGGTTGAAATTGTTGGTATTCGGGCTTCTGTAGACCTAACATCCCTGTTATTATTAACTATTCGCTCCTTTGTGGTAGCAAGTGGGATTCCCTGAGAAGTTACAAGACCACCATATTCCCTAGGTCTGCTACGAATGTCAAGACGAGACTGCAGGTATTGAGATAAGCACTGTTCAACAAGAGCCTTGCTTCTTTCTATAGACAAGTATGTGACTAAGATTTGGACGTTAGACTCAGAACCTAGAAGAGTGGTGGTAAAGCCCACCTTTACGTGTCGATCCTGCTCCAATAGTCTTCTCTCGATGGGAAGCGTTCGCAGCTAATTTTACTTTCGATGCTGGGCTTAGATCGTTGACCATAAGACAGACTGAGCAACGGAAAACGTCTACACTCTTTGGCCACCGCACGAGTGATTCGCAAGTGGCGCATTTCCCAGTGACGAGCTCTAACTCATCGTGTTGTAACGATCCACTATGACCAGCAAACATATGGTCTCTAGAAAATCCCGATGAGATATCGGAGGTGTTGTCACCGATGTTCTCAAGGCCATCAAATTCATCTCGCCCTTTGACTTTGTTATTTGTTCTTCTATCTTCGTTGATGGGCGTGGTGAATGGGTGGCTCAGAGATCGACTATGGACGACGGGCCGGTTAGGACTTGAGCTGGACGAAGCATTCGTTGGAGCTGATATCGGAGCCTCACGGCGCGATGTCGTCTTGTGCTGACCATGCCTGCCAGGAGGACTCTCATGGCCCGGAGAGTGTGGAGTTGGGGGTGTATTGCTTGGTGCCGAAGTCCCAAGTAGCAGACGAGACGGCCAAGAAGGCATCGATGTACAAGCTGAATTGGTTCACATGCAACCCAATGTAGCTGAGTACGAGTTTGGTGGCAGACGTACTGGCCCCCTGAGGGGCTAATGTTCACAGCGAGAAGTTTTACAGATTGGCCTGTATCGCATAAAAGCCCATTGCGGCATATAGTGGTTGATGAAACGCCCTCCTGTGTAAGCTCTAGGGCCCTGGCTCTACACATTGCCAATAGAGTGGTCGTCCACATAATCGTTGGTGAAAGGAGTTATGTCAACTTTGGGAAGGTTCGTACCAAATGTTGTCACCTCATTTCCGTGATGGAAGTCACGTTGTATTTGGTAGACTTACAATTTTGGAGAATACTCTACGCTATTACCTGAGAATTAGCATTTTGGTACATCACTTATGCGGTACAAGGAAGCCTGTGGGCATCATTTCACAATCGCAGCAGATATCAATCCTTTGTAGGTTCTCTATGAACGATTACGAAAAGCTCTTAGGTGTTCTAGCAAACAGCCATCCAGAATCGTAATGATCGCTTCTTCGCTGCTCTTGCTTCCTGCTAGACCACCACACTTGAGCAGACAAGCACGAGTCCTCAACACGATCAGCGATAACGCCAGTAGCTCTCAGTCTGTGTAGACATGGTTAAAATATCGTCTTTGTATTTTTGGAGATGGAGTAAGCATACATTATGACGCTTCCATGTCTTCCTCCTGCCAGCAGTAGTCTTGTTAAATTTATGGCCCTTACCAAGACCGCGAGATTTCTTGCCAGTAGCAGTAAGGCCTCGAGACTCACGGTGCTGTAGACGTGTTAGCTCATAGCGCCAGTGCTCAGCGTAAGATATCCCGGCGTACCTTGTGTACCGGCTTCACAATCCAGTTAATACGAGGGTCTCGACGGATGGCTTTGTGTTGAGGGTCGACTAAGATAACTTCGAAGTACTTGTAGGTGGAGTCTTGGTTGATCCAATATGAGTTCAGTACTCTCAGGTTGGCGCAACGACGTCCAACACGTTCCTCGGCTGTAGACTTGAGCGAGCGCTGGTACTTCAACTGGTTTACACCCTGATTGGTTGGTTTGCCTTCAAAGAGTACTCATGAGCCACAAAATCTGGAATACGGTATGGTACAACTGACCGTACGTAGCACCCTTTGGCACAGGTCGCTTCCTGCCCCCTCTACGGACACGCACACGGTAGATGACATAGCCTTGTTTGGCCTTGTAGCCGAGGCGACGAGCTTTATCTGGGCGGGATGGGCGGGACGCTCGATGAATGACGTTCAATTGACGGAGCTATATTGATGCACTCTCAGCGAGGTTCAACGAGTGTATAGCAAGACACAGTTGTGCCACGATATTTGTTCCCCGACTTAGGGCTCGGCAATCCAAGCCAAACTCAAGGAACGAGCAATGGCGGGTAAGAAGGGTTTTCCTACCTCCCAGCATCTTACGCGTAAGAGGAAGCGCAGAACATCAGATTGCTTCTTCTTCTGAAGCTCTTCGACGTATTTAAGAGCGCCCATCTGTTCAGAGCAGACCAATAATCAGCGGCTTTTCCAGTCTAGCAACATGATGTTCATGTTCGCATGCGTATTTGAAAGTGTTTGCACCAAATACTAACCTTGTTTATTTGAACGTCAGTACCAGCTTGATGGCTTTGCAGCACGAAATAGTAAATGTTGCAGATGTTTTGGTGTAGTGCCGGCCGGGCATAAGCGAGATTTAGCGTCAAGTGTCAGCCCTGCAAGGTTTAACTGTCCCCCTGCGGGCCTCTTACTCCTTCGTATCTCTAAAAATTACAAGTCTCTGGGTGTAGCATTGGGTTCTCTCAAAGAGTATTATTAGAGCTTGGCCACCGATTCTCAAGCTGTAACGAGAAAGCATGACGCCATCCTAACCCACATGCTAACCCTTCGTGAAAGCATAAACCGTCTCTTGTCCAAAAGCATACTTCTCATATGTCTTCTGGAAGGTGCTTCACGATACGTCGTATACCACGTTCCGCTTGCTTTGCAGCTCTGGCCCAATATCCAGCCTTCGATTCATCTGTGCTCTGATCTTTCCCGTCTTCATCATCCTTAGCAAAGCTCGTCCAAACGTCACTCTCCTCTGCTCGGGACATGTTTGCTGCAGATACCTCCTTGCTAAAGCCCGCTGTCCCATATAATGAACTATTGATCTGGTACTTCACATCCTTCCTCCGCGTCTCCAGGAGATTCGTCAATTTCCAACAGTCGCTATCCTTCGCTGCTTCCGTACCCGAGAGTTTTCCACAAGACAAGGCGGCTCGACAAGCATAATCGTAGCTCTTAATAATTTTCTTAGCTGATCCTATGAGCGTCTGGGTCAGTAGGTATCCTGGAGGTAACATTTGCTTTGCATCCGAGGACTGGTCTGGCAGTTTCGTATCTCCTTCGAATTCATAGACAAAGGTAGCGTGGGTTTCGGACAGGAGCGTAGACTGAAGTAGACAATCTTGTTCGAGTCTAGGAATGCTGTCAGCATGGTCGAGGTATTTTTAATGTCATCAATTTCGCTTTGTGGGCTCACAGGTCTTGAGCTTTCTCGTGAATCAATCGATAAAGTTCGCCCTTACGCTCTACTACAGCAGCTTCAAACTTATCCACATATCTTGAATTCTGCCTTTCAGTCTGTTGCTGCGTAGCCTTCGTCATAGCCAAGAACTGTCTAAATTAAAGTGTACGATGAGTGTGTAGACAAGTAGAATACTCAGATTGAGACAAACTGGCTCTCCAGGTCACCAGGATCTTCATCAGAGTCATGGATATCTTTGGCCAGATCGTCATTGCGAGATTTGGTATTCTTGGGCTTTTTGGTGTTGGTTGGTTCAGCGTGGTCTTCAACTGCTCCAGCGTAAGTTTAGAGATTTGTTTTGAGGGCGAGGACAATGAAATACGGCTCTCACTAATTTGTCGCTTGCCAGCTTTTCCCATTATGCCTGGCTAACAGTATAAGTGGTGGAGAATCTAGCTATGGTTCGAGGGTTCTTGGAGTTCTGGCTTGATGAGATACCCCAGGGTTTCTGGTAGCAATACCCAGCAGAGAACTATTTGAATAATCAATCACTACATTTCTATGCAGTGGAATCTTTTCGTTAAAACAAACCACGATGTGTACTGGTGAGCCTTGGTCTAGATATGATGAAGAATTGTGCTGAATCGGTCTCTGTGCAAGCCGAATGATAGCTACCACAATAGCTGAATGGTACGCTACGTATGAACGAGTGGGATCTGGTAGGTATGTATCAAGGTTCATGGTACACTTGGATTGATATCCAAATACTGTACCATATATCAGGCTTAGCTCTGTGTACAAGCATGACAGCCATCTAGTAAAGCAGATAAGGTAGATTACAGAAAGGTATAGCTCCATGAACTCATGTAATCGTGACATCGTCAACTGAGTGGACTAAGGTACATCACAGACTACCTTCCTTGCAGCGCATGCGCCTTACGTTAACCATGGGTGAACGCCAAAATTTCTTGACCTCACAGACGTCGCCCATTTTCCTTTTGTTCATGGAGACTGTTCCTCAAAATTTAAAGAGGTAGTAGAGCACTATTTGCAAGAAAACCCGAGTCAACGATACGCAAGACGCACGAGTAACGCTTTAGGTCGTAAAAAAGACTGCAGACGTGACATTGACATGTTGATTGTCACCCGCTACTAGCGAAAAATTCCAGGGCTTACTGTAAACCATGTCTATCCTCGAGATCGATGTCGAAAGACCCATCTCAAGATCCAAGTGACAAGCCTTGAAATGCGTGGCTCCATTCGTTGCCAAGCGCAAACGGCTTTCGACTACCCACATTACTGTTGTCAGAGGGGACAGTATATGCGGAGTGATCGAGCTCCGGAACGTTGTAGCCGCTAGGACTGTAGCGCGGTTGTAGGGGAATCGCTTGCTGTCCGCCCTGATGGTAGTCAATCGAGAATGGATCATGCTGACGGTTATCAAGGTCCTGTGAATGAAGTGGGGGAGCGTAAATATGTGGAAAATGAATGCTTAGAGCGGTGTTAGGGTCTCGGTTGGGATCCCAGATACGATCGAATACTCCCGGAGCCACTTGGGACGAACCTGCGACTGAGAAGCCTGGGTTGTGTTTCTGCGCGCGACGATCAGAGTAAGTCTCGGAATCCTGACTAAAATGGCCTGGACCTAAGGTCGAGGGTAGTTGTGACCCTGTAGACGGGGTCATGAACGATGCAGGATTGATAGCAGACATCCAAATTCGCGTCTTGTAGATTTTGAATAAATCAGTGACCAAAGGGTTGAAATTGATGTATGCGTCAGCAAAATAGTAGAATGTGAGCTTCTTCCAGTCCCTAAATGGTGTGAGCAAACGGAGCTGAGGTGATGTGCTGTCATTGCTTACATCTGGAACTCAGCGTCAAGAATCTCCATGTTCAACCGGTGCTCAACCACCTTTTGTTGGCATACACGCTTTGCCTTAGCTTCATTGCCTTCTTTGTCCTTCAAGGTTTGAATTTCGTGAGCCTGTGCAAGACGCTTGATCATTTTTGGCTTCAGTTCCTGATTTGGGATGTCTTGCACGCCAGCCTGCGCATTTGGACCGCCCATACCCCCAACAGCACTTGTCTGTGCCCCATTTGAAGGGAGCCCTTGGCCATTCGGATTCAGTGCCGAAGTGGTTCCATTTTGGCCATGGCGAGAGAACATCATAAGCCATCGGTAATGTTCTTCAATATAATGCTCCTTCATCTCCTTCGCCCTGTTCCATGGAACATTTTCTTGGGCGACAGTTCCAAGGTCTGTGCCTCTGTCTGCTTCGACAATGACCAAGTCTCCTGGCTTGACCTGGAGGCCAGTGCCTTCTTGAACATAGAAAACCTCGGCTCGATAAGCCTTGAAGGTGACAACATAAAGTAGCTGATTAGGGCGTGGTTGGGAATGCCCGTTGTGTTGCGACCGACCGTACGGGACGTGCATGGTGTATGCTTGGTGTAGCGTTGTTGGGGACATGGACGGGCGATGGACATCTGCGTTACGTAGGGAAGCGTCCACCCCAGCGAAATAGGAAGCTGCAAAATTGCGGTCGCGTAAATGTTCGAGTTCTAGAATTTTTTCTTGCACCTGACGTAAACGAAACTGGGTATACTCACTACCTTCGCCTTGGGACGGGCGAACTAAACCATCACCATATCCTGCGGGGCTACCTAGTCTTCCGCCAGCTCTTACACCATTTTCCGTCGCAACGAAGCCATTCTGGGTTTCTCCAGTTGAGCTGATCGAGGTTTGGCGTGTCGGAACGTCCGCGAATGAATGGCGGCGGCTTTGCGGAGGCTCCCCGACCCCACCAAAGCCCAATGAGCTTTGCCAGTGCCCCTTCTTCACGCTTTCCAATGTTCGGTTCTCGGGAATGCCTGCAGCAGAGTACTGTAATGCTAGTTTAGCGCCGTATTCCATGGGTACGCTCCAACTTACGCCTTCATGGTCGTATAGCTGACTCGTGCTAGTATCCTCTGGATCGTACAAGGCGTAGTCTGCCTCTTCCGGTACACTCCCACGTATTCGTTGATTTCCATGAAAGGTATTCCGGCCGCTCGTATTCGACGTTGCCGTTAGTGTTCGATTCCGGATATTGTTACCTTCAATTTGATCAGCAGCCGCCTGCCGAAGGATAGCGTTTTCCATTGCAAGCTGTTCAATGGTGCGAGCTTGAGCTGTTGATAAGTGACCGCCAGACTCCGATCCGTTCGAACTCTCATCGTCTTCAACTTCTCGGAGCTGTCCCAGAGCATCACGGGATAATTCGCCCAACATACTCGGACGGGAAGGCCTGTGCTGAAGACCAGCATATGAAGACCCAGTTCGGGGACGCCCATTGAATGAAGGTCCTCCATAGTTCGTCGGGAGACCGTTGGTCATCTCAGGATCCAATTGACCGACAGAGTATGACTGGGAGCGGTACGTCTTCAAAGTCGGGTGCAGCGGAATTGCAAACGGGATGGAGGATTCTGTAGCATTCTCTCGCCCAATTGGAGGACTTAGCAGTGGATCTTCAGAATAGAGCCCATTTGGAGGAATAGTGCTAGTAGGTGACGGCAAAACCTCGGTCAAGCGCAAAGGCGGCCCCTTTTGAGAGTCGTTGTTCCAAATCGCGCTTCCCCAAGGAAACGAGGTACTGCTGGAATGCCCACGGCCCCCACTGGGTTGGTTGGCACTCCATGATGTTTGGTCGCCAGAAGTCGAAGCAGGATGTGGACTCGAGGGAGAAAATGGGCCACATCCATTCAAGGAGCTCTTACGTTGTGGTGGTTGTTGCACTTCGGTCAGCCAGGAGCCGCGGCGTGCTGGTTTTGGCGCAAAAGAACTACTTGTGACTGTGTGTAAACGATGGTGTTGATCTTGCTCATCATCAGAAGAAGCGAGGGCTTCCGAATCCGGCGTGGAACCGCGAATTCCAGGCTTTGCCTTTTCGAGGAACATAGAGGCATTAGCTCCAGAGAAGGCGCCGAAAGAAGTCCGCTTTCCTTGACCAGAATAGGTTGAATTGTTTCCGTGGGATGCCATACTGTGGAAACAGAGCGTATGTAGAGCGTCCACGGGGCTACTGTGTGCTCATATGTAGGCCTATATCCTGTGTATTAGAATTAGAATATTTGAATCGAGCGGGCCAATCGACGCGATAATTCTTCGGAATGGTTTTCGTATTGATCAAGCGTATCTTACGCGAAGGATTGATAAAAGAAGACTAACCCGATAATTGGATCGCAAGAGTCTTTTAGTTATGGACGTTTGGTGATATAGAAGGTGAAACGGCTTTGATAACAGACCAAATCTAAAACCGATTCGATGTCGGTAGATATGGAGTCGTCTGTTTAGTATCTTACCAAACGTCTATAGATGAAAGGAAGGCTTCTACTGAGCAGAAAGAGACGTTAATGTCAGGTAGAGAGAATGTGAGTACCTTCCAACCAAACACCAGACGTTAAGATAAACCGATATAATTTAAGAGATTAGGCTGGTAGTGAGGTTGAAGGTCTGAATTTGGTAAATGCTTAGTGATTATCAGTGTAACGATGAAAGCCAGTGAATGGAACTGGCTTTCTGAGAACTTACAGATCCTGGACGTGAAGGCCTCTGATTGTAGCTGAGGTTTACGAAAACAAGGATGAGATCCACGATAATTGATCGGCCGTGATATTTGTTAGTTACTCTATTAAGTTATCAGTGAGTAACATGACTATGATGACCTTTTGGCCGCATACCTCGGCGGTTGAGAATGTTGACCTTTCGTATGTAAAGGTCTTCATCAAAGTCCCAATTAGCATGGGCGCATACGCAACTGTGCCCTTTCCTATCTTTCTCTGGAACTTCCCCAATTGACGTCTTGTTGAATTTCAGGGGTCAAGCGAAAAGGAAAGCCTACAGCAAAAACTGGAATCTAGTAGAATATTCGGTGAATATCCGTCCACGTGAATTCTTCACGCACTCTATAATCACATTAGCATGTCTTGTTCCTAGAGATCTCGCCCGCATGAACGGCGACTTGATAGACGTGTAGAACGGGAGATCACTTGTGCTGAAATGTCTCCAAGAGCATGGCGTATGACCATGCATCCGCGCGTCGCATTACAGAAGGGGTAACATAACCTGTACAAAGAAGGTTCAAACACGGGGGAAAAGGGAGCGTTCTTTGGGGTGAGGGGGGGGGTAAAAGTTGGCCAAGATCTTACCTAGCTTCTCTATCAAGGACGGGGATGTCTCCAGATCAAGTCTCTCCTACTATACGCAAAATTTGTGAACGCTTGGGTAGAGGCAATAGGCTAATTTTAAGGCTTATGGGTATCTTCGTGGTGTTAGCATGAAGGGCTGACAAACGGTATAGAAGCCGTACCGAGTCTAGATGAAGATTAAAAGTACATATGGCGTTATTTAGACATTTAGGAGAAGAGTATCAGAGATCAAAGTCTGCTGGTGTCCGCCAAGAGGATTTCACTGTTCAGGTGTGTTGTATCACCTTCGACGAGAACATGGAGAAAGCCAAAAGGATTTTGGCCCAGCCAGTCCAGCTCCCACCCACGTTGAGTAGTTGCGGCAGCGGATGTAGAGCGGCTCGTGGTGGGAAGAGGCCCATTCGCTGCACCATACAATCTGTATATGCCACAGTCGGAGCTGCAAGACGGCTCCCGTCAAGTAGACACAAAAGAAGGCGGCAGGGAGGGGTCTTCTTGTGCGGAGCCACTCGATCGAAGGCCCAACCGGAGTTCAATGGGGATTGTTAGACGTTGGAAGTCCCAGAGAGGCGCAAGTTGCTGGGACAGTATTTGTTTGGTTACTTCTCAGAGTGAGAGAGAGAGAGAGAGAGGGGGGGGGGGGAGTTAGAAGAAGAGTAAAAGTTAAGGTAGGTAGTGTTGGACCCCAGAATTGCGGTATTGGCAGCCTAAGGTCTAAAGCGGTTTAGACTCTTTGGTTTAACGCCTCGGGGGCCTCGATCCAGACAGGTAAGCGAGCGAGAGGCGTTGTGGAAAAATGCGGAGAAGTGCGAATATGCAAGTCAACGACCATACTACTCCGTACTGCCACTAGAGTCCTCCAAAACGAATGAATGACCCCGCCATGGCTTCAGAAAAAGGGAGGGCCGAGGGGAACCCGCCAACTACTGGTCGGAATCAATTGGCGAATCGCCGATCCCCGTGTTTCTCAGTCAACAGTCAACAGCTGCCATTCGTAATTGAATATCATGGAGTGGCACCATCATCTGTTCTACCTCCCCTCTGCTATCTATCTCAATAACGCGAAACTCTAAAGCATTATAACAGAAGGTTCGAGCTACTTGGAATGATGGGATGCATCATCATCGTCATCGTCATGCGTTACTCAGCACGAAGCAGTAAGATACCTAGCTTCTCCACGCCAGCGCCCCGTGGATGGACAACGTACAGCTAGTTCCCCGCAGACATACTAATATCAGATCTCGTCGATCTTTCATCCGCTGACTCAACCAAAGCGCGAGTCTGCACCTTGAGAACAAACGGGCCACGGCAACACTATGCGTCGAGTGTAGTTAGCCAACCGGGTATCAATAATGCACAAAGCCTCGGAAAATCCCCCACCATATTCATGCGATCATGCCTCGACAGTATCCAGACCCCCCTTGCCAATCGTCGAAGCGGTAGCATCAGGTCCTTTCTGCTCCCTTAACTTTTCCTCAAACTTGGCAAACTCCCGCATAGCGACCTCCTCTTCTTGATCAAGCACCTGCGTTACGCCCTTGACTTCTTCAATCTAAGATTCGGCGTTAGCAGAGTTGCACTTCTTCTCCCACATCCCTGGTTCAGGCTTACATAGTGCATCAACATGCTCTCTATGCCGTTTTTGAGGGTCACGGTGCTCGAGTCGCAAGTCCGACAAGCCCCGCGTAACTTCAGTAGGACATTCCCATCCTCGAAACCCCGGAATTCTATGTCTCCGCCGTCCTCTTGGATCGCTGGCCGGATCCTCGTCTCCAAGAGCTCCTTGATCATGCCAATCACTTCGCTGTCGCTCTCGTCAAATCCCAGTGTATCCTCTTGACCTCCCTCCTGACCTGCTTCAGCAGATTTGTTGTCTATTGTGTTCACTATTTGCTCCCCAGAAGTCACAGCCTCGGTGATAAGGCTAAACACTTCCGGCTTGACATGCGCCCAGTTGGCGTCAGCGGCCTTTGTAACGGTGATAAAATCTGGGCCGTAGAAGACCGACGTAATTCCGTCAATGTTCAGAAGTCGTGCAGCAAGCGGTGATGGGTGCGGGGGGGCCAGGGTTGATCGTGGAGATAAATATTCTAGGAACGGTGATGAAAGGTTTTCAGGCAATATTGGATGGTTCGGCAGGAATTTCAAGGCCTTGGAGATTAGTATTCAGATGCACTGACTTTGTGGCGACACTTACATCGGCATTAGGAGTGTTCTCTGTCTGGATGAAGATGGTCCTGATCCCAGATGCAACAACTGGAGATAATTGAGCATGTCTCGGATGAGCAAGAGGTATGACTGGCCGCCAACGAAAGCTCCAGGAAGGTAAAGCGGGTGTTCGTGCGGTCTGATGTAAAGCTCTCCTGTAGGATAAAACGCATCTTAGATTTGTGGTCAGACTTCGGTGAAAAATCGGCCTTGTGGTTAGTCTAGAGCTCATTCTAAAGACTGTGTTAGAGGGCATGCGTTGAACAACAGTTTAAACAGGATGAGGGGAGTAATCTCAAAGAAAAAAGTAAAGATGTGAAGAGTTTATCCCTAACAAGCCTGGCCATATCACACTACGTCATATTAGTCATTCTCGCTTAGACAACCTAAAATCCTATTGAACGTAAATTCAGTGTGACCCATCTGACTATGTGAAGTACCAAATTCACGGCCCCTGAGGTCATCCCCGATGCACTCATGGCGGTGAGTTGTGAAGTCTGTGCTATGGTTACCGCGAAATACAAATGTCCGTCATGCAATGTCCAATAGTGAGTTTCCCCATTACTGCAGTACTAGGTAAAACTGACCATACCAGTTGCTCGATCGAATGCTACAAGGAGCACAGACTTGTCCATGCGAACATGCAAGCAGCCTATTGGCCGGATGCTAATGTCAGTGGACATTCGCCGGAGCATTCGCCTGTCACGCTCGAGAACCCCCCCTCCATGGATATTACATTGAAGTCTGCCCAGCCGGGGAACCCTTTCACGGCCCTTGAGTCATCGCCGGATCTTCAGAATTTGTTTATTCTATATCCCAAGCTTCGGGCACAGCTCCATGAGGTCTATATCGCTACGCTTGAGCCACCACCTACTTGCCAAGACAGCGAACAAAGGAACAATTCCCGGTTCGATGGCGGACGTGGGCAGGTTCGGGGTAGAGGCAGAAGTAGAGGCTGGGGTAATGGTGCTCCGTGGACCCCGCAGAGAGGTCAAAAGCTTGCTGTTTCCAGGATAAGAAAGTTCAGGGAGTGCGAGGTTAAAGAAAGTGACGGATTGAGGGAGTTTTCGCGGCTACTAATAAGACTACATGAAAGTGAGTCGTCACTGCCAATCAATTCGAAAATTTGATGTACCAGGGAACCACCGCGGGGATTGAAATGGCTCTTCAAAACCCTTAGCGGGCAAAGCAGAATGTTTGGCAAGCAAATACATCATGCTGAGATTGCAACCTCATTAGTCTACTCAACGGAACCGTAGGTTCTCAATGTTCGATGTCCCAATAGGACTGCGTCTCCAATCGATAGATATACAGACGTTTAAATCAGAAGACATCGCGTCACCAATGATGTGCATTGCCAACACAATGATTGATGTACAGGTGTCGAGATGTTGCTCTTGGTGATTTTTGGGAACCTATAAGGCCAGCAGGAGATTTTTTCCCGCGAATTCTACCTAACTTGCAGAGGAAGCAGACCAACCTTGATAGCTTGTTAAGTCTTCCCAACGCATTCCTTCCGTGTCCTGCTATCTTCGAGCATTCGTCCCCCGTGTCGTGAATGAGTAGTATCATCGCTGAAACCAATTGAATTTCCTCCTGGTTTCCCCAGCACCCGGCCCCTCTATTTGTATGCTCCGTTCATAAAGCTCCTAGTGAACGTTCATCAGTACCTCATCCAAGTATTGGTAATGAAAACAAAGAATCCGAAAGGATCTTTATATGATTAAAGAGCAGACATTGTACGCGATGCTTCCAAGCGACTTCTCCCACAATAAAGAGAAATACTTACATCGTCGTCTTTGGAGAAATTTCCATCGAGTATGAGTCGTTGCAACTCTTCGTTTCGACTTATCGTAGGGTAGGGTGTCCCTTGACTCTTTTGGATCTCTACTATCACCTCCCCCATTACTTCAAACTTCTTCCAATTAACGCGCTCTCCCCCTTCTCCAACTAGCGTTCTGTTTCCCTCTTCAGCAAAGACAAGATCTCGTCGGTGGAGAGGAAGGAACGGGATGCGCTCTGAAGAGGTATTACTCCAAGCCAATCGGTACGCAAAGTGACTTTTTGCCGTTCCCATAAGGATCTCGAGTCGCATGAACTGTTTCTGGGCTTGCGGTGAGACTAGTTCTCGTGTCTGCACCAGGCGGTGTACTGCTGTGCCATTTATCCCAGCGATTACTGCGCCTAAAGAATTGTAGTTGTTCATGTAACGCAATTTCTAACGAATACGGTTAGCTTGAGTCATAGCACAGCGGCTTTCATAATTGACTAACCCATGCAACTCCCATGAACTTCTCCAAAGCCTTTGCCCGGGGCTTTGCTTTATTGCGGAGAAGTATCATATTGGCCACCCAGAACGCAACATGGTTGAACTGGTTGATCATCCGGTTTACGTTCTCGACGTTTTTACAATTCTCTTTTTGATCTGCAGGAAGAATGACATGTCTAACAAGGTCGCGAGGCCTAATGGAGGTAAACATGATCCAATCAATTCGGGTCAGCTCGTGAGCAATATCATCGTCAGACGAGTCCATCAGTTGATGCCAATGAATTTTGGTAATAGCGTTTCTTGGTATGGGTGTAAGAAGCTGTGCCTGTCGCTGAGCGTTCTCCACTGAGTTGAGGAGCGTCTGGAAAGAGCCGGTCGATTGTGTTGCTGACCTGTCGGCGCTGGAAGACGAGGACGGAGCCGTCGAGCTTTTTGTTGAATGTCGCTTCATTCCTTGCTCCACATCTAACTCGCTAACATTGTCTTCTGCAAACGACTCTACGTCGAGGGTTGAAATTATACTTTTAACACAAGACGTGTCCGTTGGGCTTTTCATTGTATTGGCCATTATCCTGCTATGGTCTGAGCATGCCCACTCAGTGTCATCATCCTCAGAGACAGCATCTAGATAGGAGCTCATCTCCTTACTAGCTACAGCGAATACCTTGTCGGCCGCCAAGCCCGTGATGAAAGCTGTCATATTTCGACGAGTAAAAGCATGCGCAAAATCGCCTGGGTAGTCTGAGATCCATTGCGCAAGGATGTTGAGATACCGTAGCTGGGACGAGAGACGTAAGATCTGCGGATACTTGCTGTATTTGAGCTGCTCAAAACGATGTATGATGGCTGGCATCAAATCTGAAGGTGCAGCGAACTTTCGATATAAGCAAAGGAAGATTGCCGCAAATTTAACATCATATTTCGACATGGGTTGTGATAAAAGTCGATCAACCAATTCATCAAACGAGACGCCCGATTGTTTTGTGGCATTTGGACTCGATTGTAAAGAATCATCACTTGGCTCTTGAATCATCTGCACATTTGGAGGGTGGCCCCCATTATCATCTACTATGTCCAAGAAAGAAGTGGTGATCGTGGTAGGTGTGTTGATTGGAGGGCGGGATCGTTCTGGGATCTTAGGGGCAATAGTCAGACCATCTTCGCCCAGTATTTCAGTGCTGGAAGAAGCTGCTGTTGCACGATTGCTGCTTGCTTTCATACAAGGGTGAGAAGACGACGCATGAGGCGGTTTTGAAGCCTCCTTCAACTCGCTTACCGTTCGCTCTGCTGAGCTGCTTATGGCGGGCTTGCCCTGAGGCTTTGCTTCACCCGATTTCAAGTCGCGGCTATGAGTGAGCGTGCTTGGTAGCTCGGAGACAGCTCGACCATGTTTGGATTTACTTGAAGCACTATCTTTTCTTGGCGGTTGCGTATAAGTGAGAGCGCGGGGCCGCGTAGTGCGAGTAGGGATTGGTGTGTCCTCTGCCCTTGAGTAATTAGCATGATACTGCGTGCTACTCCGGCGTATTCGCAGTAGGCGATCAAGAACTTGATCGCTTTTTGGAGCCGCGCAATGAATCCTAGAGCAAAAAGTTCGGAATCATGCCATAGCTTGGTATGGACCTACCTTCTTTCTCTGACATGATAGTCCTCAGAATTACCGATAAGCAGCGTTTGTGGGTTTCCGGTGCCGCCGACGACGTTTGGAAGGATTCTACACCATTCATAACTGTCCATACTCCATCAATCATGCGATGCTCAATCTCCCAAGAGTCTAGGTCTTTGTCGCATTTGGACGAAACCAGCACAGTCGGTATGGCAGCATCAGAAAACGCGTCTGATGGTTATGAAGCCAAGTAAGCAAGCTGCTGCAGCAATATACTCGTCACAGTACTGTACCGCCAAAGAAATTGAACAGTTACTCTTCTACATTGGAGTACCTGAAAGAATAAAAAGATCCAAGTTTGATAAACTCACCTAACATGCTCGGTACCTGAGCGATACTACCTTGATTCGTGACATCGTACAGTACTAGTGCACCATCAATCCGAGGCATAGCTTGATCTCCTACTCTCTCGGGCCAATCTATCTCCTGATTTATGGTCATTCCCACTTCATCTATTGGGAGCTCGATTAGACGGAGAACGGAAGTGGCGCCTTCCAGTGAGACTTTCTTAGTCGAAGCTACCGAGACTGCGGGCTTCTTCAGATCCAAGGCACATTGCACAAAAGTCGACTTTCCGGTCTTAGCAGCGCCCAGCACTGCAAGGGTAATCTCTTGCATCCCCACTGCATTTCCGCTCTGTCCCGAAAAGGATGGATCAGCCATGACAAGAAAAGTGTGGTTTCCGTACCAGGAAGTAGAGACTGACAAATTCATTCCTTCTAGTAGATTGTGGTGGGTTGCACCCAGGTTCAAGGGGAGAGCACAGTGGAGAGGGCAGCCCTCTTTGAGCTGGCTCAATGTTCTTACTTTGCCTCTGATACAAGTTATTGATGTCTTGCCTGAAGGGCAAGCGTGTGGTTTGTTGTTCTTGTGCGATCTGGGTAACCAAGGGGGCCGATTTAACTCTGTCTTGAAGCTGTGGCCGGCTCTGTACAGGGGGGTTTGTTTCTTGCGAGGCTTTTGGAACCTCCCCATAAGATCTCGTTTTCTTCGACTTCCTCGACTCCATCATAACAGTGATGTCTCCATTGTTCACAGCTCTTCAGGCTCAGAGAATTAAGCTGCTACCTCAACAAGCTTGGGGGCTGCTGCGCTGTCGTTGAGGAACTTTGCTCGTTCCCTGCAGACAGCACAGGTGCAAAGGCATGAGGCAGCATTGGAGGGCTTATGGCTTTGGCTGTCTGTGCTGATGTGATACAGCTACCTAGGAATTGCCAGGTCACGAGTGCAAAGATGTTGCAAAACAAATGGGATGCGCTCCTGTGAAGTCAATGCGTAAAGTAAAGTTACCTTAGCCTTGGTAAGGTAACCCGGTAAAGTCGGTTACTGCAGTCTGTAGGGCTCGCAAGCCTCGCCTTACTTCTTAGAATCCCTACCTACACTAGTAAGGTACGGTACCAGCAACTAGTACGTACTGCGTAATGTGAGCGTTGTAGTACTCCGTACTCTATACCTTAGCACGCTTAGATGCTCGAAAGTACAATGAGAAATGCACAGACTTCTCATATGTATATCAGTTTCTGCTACGTTTGTACCAGTATTGCAGCATTAGGATGCCATTCTATCGTCTTCAAAATGTCGAGTCCCTCGAGACTTCTTGTGATTATCTTGAATTTTGGTTTCTGCTGCAACAATAACCCGACGCCCAGATACTACTCTACCTTAGACCCACACCCCAAATTGCAAGCGCTTGGATACTTACTGTAGTCCAGGACAGTTAAGCACCAAAATTTCCTAAGATTATGCGAGTACCCATGTCCTGATCACACGACTTGGAAAGGACTTCAATTGTAGATTAGTGTCCTCACTTAATATGCTTGCTGAACTACCGCCATGGAAAACAGGTTTCTCATTTCATCTGGAAGGATTGGCCGAAGCGCGTTTTCCTTGAATACTTTCCTTTGCAAGTATCATCTCGAAGAGGTACAAGATGGTAAGAGACATTGGAACCAAATTAGATATTGTTCGTACAATTTCACGCATTTACTTCGAAGTTCCTTGCTAATAATGTTGAACAGTCGGAGTTCCCCGCTCGTTCAAAGTCTCATCCTTTGCCAGACCCACGGAAGTCCTTTCACCGGGACAGAAAAGCCGAGGCGTTCGATCCAGACGAACTATGTAGAAGACTCGCGGCGCTCCGTCAAGATCTTCGCGAATCTCATAGACGGCATCGAGAGCATGCCGAGCAGCGTGCGAAACCCGTGATATATCATCATACCCCCCAGGTTGCAGCGAGAGACTTCGCTAGTACTACCACGCCCCACACGCTGAGGGAAAAGGATGTCCACAAGCTTTCGAGGTCCGTCCTCAAGAAGTACAAACTTGGCCCTGGTCTGGGTCCGAAGTACAAGGCTTCTTTTTTCGAGGACCCACAGCAGCACCCTGGCAATACTAGCCAAACCATAGACCTCTTGGCGGAGCGTAATCAATTCCAACGAACCCCAGCATTAGAGTTAGCAGCACGCACAGACAGAGCTAGGAACGGAAACCAAAGGAGCCTCCAGGATCTTCAGACTTCTGTAATATCGTCGAATGCCCATGTCGATGTTCTTCAAGCGGAAAGGTTCACAGAAACGAACGCTGAGAATCTGTCTAATGTTAAATCAGCGGTCTTCACGCCTCACTCAGATGATAGAAATGATTGAACGCAAAGAGACGAGTGTAGAAAGAATGATAAGCATGTATTAAAGTACTTGACTGGTTCAGTCTTTCGCCGCATGATTAAGATTGATACTTCTCATAGTGACAAGATAACATGCAATGTTAGCACTGATCTTATTACTAAAGACTCTCAAAACAATTGTGTCTTGTGTTACAGATTTACATAATTTTAATTTATGTAAAATCAAATCAAAAAATTCTTTATTAACTGCATGTGATTTATAACTACTCAGATGACATTTTTTACAACGCTGTTTTTTTCTTCATTAAATGCATGCAGTTAATGATTATAAATGTCAGATAAAATTTACTTCAAGAAATAAACTAAGTTTATATGAGTATCATGATAAAAACAATCACAACGCACGCATCACAAATTTTGAAAAAGAGCACTACAAACAAGGCAGAGTGAATCTAGAAGACGGTTGAACGACAATAAATTGCACGAATCACAGCAGTGCTGATTCGAAGACGATTGCGAGCAACGTTGATTCGTCGCAAGAAAACAGAGATGCAGAGTCGAAACGCTCACGTGATGACGAAGAGAACGTTGCTAATATTATTGATCTACTAATAAAGATACCAACGTTAGAGAAAGAGAAGAGCAAAAATCATTCGTGAAAAGAGGTAGCATTGAAGCTGGTTCGACGCCTTCGACTCGACTCAGAAGAAAAACATCACGCGAATCAGAACGCGTTCATCGCGAAGAATGTACAGAAACTGAAGACATCAGTTCAACTGCTTAACAAGCAGTTGCATACACAGAGAAACACACGTCTTTCAATGAAAATCACGTCATGAACAAACGTGACAAGAGAAGAAATAGCGACGAGAAAGCAACGTTCTAGAGACGATTCGCCGCCGCTTCGCAAGAAACGAGAAGTCATGATTAAAATAATGAACAGAAGAGAAATAGAAGAGATACAGAAGAAGTCGATTGAACAGATTCTACAGAAAATCGCAGACGTGTTGACAGATCAAAGAGATTTAATCGTGTCACTTTGCAAGCTGAGCAGCGATGACATTTCCCTTCACGCAGTTAGCTCAAATGCTTGAGCAAACCTGAAAAAGACTCAGACGTGAGCAAAAGAAATCGCGAGTTCGACACGCGTAGCACGTCGAATCTTCGCAGTGCTGACACATGAAGTACACACTACAATAGACATGAGCAATCAAGAAAAGATCATTGAAAGACTGATAAAAGATAACGCGAGACTTCATGAAGATCTGAAAGTTCTAAGAATAGTCTGGTTCAAGAAGATAGCAGATAGCGAAAAGACTCATTCGTCGCTCATCGTAGAGATCGCGATCGAAGCGATGATGAATCGACTAATGAACATGAGCATGCTGAACTTGTATCAAGAATGTGCATGCAAGCTATTTGAAAAGAACTGTCGCATCACACAGTGCTTCAGATGTCACGAATTTGATCACATGATTAAGATCTGCAGAAAGAATCAGCGCTGTGAAAAATGCGCAGACAAGCATCACATAGAGAAGTGTGTGATGTCTTCGAATAGAAGATGTTGCATCAACTGCAACGAAAATCACGAATTCTGAAGATGCATCTGTCTCAAGTGATGACAGCAGATGAAACAAGCATTCAAAATCTATAGAAACAGATCATTCAGATACTCTGAAATGTTTAAATACAATTGCACACTCTTCTCGCTGTCTCTGAACTCTTTAGATTCAACGAACTCTTCAGATTCAATGAATTCTTTTGATTCAACGAACTTCTCAAGCTCAGTAACAGTCATGCTGAAAACATGCAGTTGAATCGCTGATGAATCAGCTTGACAAATAGCAGAGATCAAGAAGAGACGAGTTGATCTTTTCTCTTGCATGAGTAGTGACTCAGACAAGATGACATCTGAGCAGATTCAGAAATGTTCAATCAGAAAGCAAGAAAGATCGTCGATGATTAAAAGCATACAAAGAGTCTTCTCATTACAAAGTCAACAACAGTTACAAATAACTTTATGATAAAACAGTCTTTTCTATGAATTCTACAGTACAACATCAGAAAATCATTAAGAATTCAAGAATCATTTCTAATTGACAGAGAAGTTCGCAAATTTGACATAGTAGCTATATAGAAGCAAGATTGCAACAATAATGACTTACAGTCATTTAGCTCAGCACACAACTTCTTTCATCTAGTGAAAAACTCGTCATCTCAATCAAGAACATGCATATATGTTAATAAATGTTTAAGACTCGATCAATGAATAGTAGAAACAGCTGAGTCAGACATTTGCTTAATCAGAATATTAACTCGCAACACAGATGACAAAATGCAGACGCTAAGACTTCTAAACATCTACAACTCATGCTCATTGTTTACTACATTTACAGAGAGATTTTCAATCATTTCTCATTTGAATGAACTACTCAAGAATGATTGCAAACAACTGATTGTAGAAGATTTCAATCTACATCATTTTCATTGAGAGAAACAAAGATGCTTCACTCGTCATATGATGACTGATATTCTACTAAACATCATTACAAATGCAAGGCTGAAATTATTACTGAAATCAGACACTATTATTCGCGAAGCTCACAATCAATTTACGACGATTGATCTAATCTTTAGCAGCGAGAAAATACAGTTTATGATATGCAAGTGCAAGATATAAATCGATCTGCATCAGAGATTGAATCATCTTTCAATCATCACAAAGCTATGTTTACAAACAATCTCAGTGCAATTCTCAACTTAATGACTTTGAAAGAAAATGAATACAGAAGCATTGAGTGCTTATCTGCAAATACATCTATTTTTGAAATGCTCTCTAGATGACAAGACTATGATGAATGTCAGAGTGTGCAAGATTATCAGAGTGCTACAGAAGATCATCGAGAAATTTACTCTCTTGACAAAGTCATCAAATTGAGCAAAAGACTTTTGAAATCAAAGCTGCTTTGAAGTAGTAATGAAATCAAGATGACTGCAAATCATATGAAAAACGCAAGATACATTAGAAGCGTGAAATGAATATCTGAAGCACAACGATCATAAAAACAAGATCATTCAACAAATGAAATGTGCACACTTCAGAACACAAATGCATGAGCTGAGCAAAGCACTCAAATTGATATGATGCTTTGCAAAATGAGCTAGAATCGAAAGTCAGCTATCTAAAAAGCTTTCTCAGTTTTCGTCACTGAAGCAAAGCGACATCGATCATATGACAACAATGTTCGAGAAAAAAATCAAGATACTGCGAGAAAAGTTCTTTTCCTCATCTTCTTAAGCGAATGTCAGCAACATTGCAGAATCATTCATATCTCTGACAGTCTCATTCAATTCACACATCACAGAAGATGAAGTGAAGCAGACAATCAAATGAGTAAAAGCAGACAAAGCATCAAGCGCTTCAGATATTTCAAACAGAGTGCTTCAAGTGAGTCTTGCAGAACTGATCTCAGTACTGACGAGTTTATTCAACGCATGCATAACATACAAGTATCATTCGAAGCAGTTCAAAAAGATTCAGACAATAGTACTACATAAATCAAAAAAAAGCGACTATATTGATTCAAAGACATATCGACTCATTGCTTTGCTCAATATCATGAGCAAAGCGCTGAAGTCAATCATGATCAAAAGATTGAATGACATAATCAAGACTCATCACATGCTATTAAATGTTCAAATGAGAGTGAGACGCAAGCGATTTGTGATCTCAACGTTAGATTTACTAATAGATCAAGTTCACACAGTGTGAGACTGTGAAATCAAATATGTGATCTTCATGCTAAGCTTAGACGTCGTCGAAGCGTTCAATCAAGTCTCACACGTCAGACTTCTGCATACGCTGAAAATGAAAAGAACGTCAAGCTACATAATTGAATGAACATGCAGCTTTCTAAAGAATTGAGAGACGTCGCTAATATTCAATGAACAAACGAGTGACATACGCAAGGTAAACGCAGACATATCACAGAGATTTCTCATTTCATCGATTCTCTTTCTATTCTTCAACGCAAGTTTAATCGAAAAATGCGAAGCACTGAAAATTAAAATCAAAGTGCTTGACTTCGTAAACGATATTAACATTCTAGTTTACAACAGATTCACTGAAGAAATCTGCAAAACATTGAGCAAAGCACACGACGTCTGCGCGAAATGAGCTCGCACTCATGACACAACATTCGCATCAGAAAAGTATGAGCTTATGCATTTCACTAGAAAATCGAAGAGATTCAACATAACGACTAGCATACAAATAGAAAGCTCAGTTATCAAATCAAAATCAGACGTACGAGTTCTAGAAGTGCAACTGAACATGAAACTGCAATGAGATGTGCATCTTCGACAAATAGAGACGAATCACGTCACAAGAATGCTGACACTTAGTCATCTTGAAGTTTTCACATGAGAAGCTATCTTCACAAAAGCGAGACAAGTATACTCAGCAGTAGTGAGATCAGAAATTGCATTCAAAGCATCAATCTGACATCAGCGTGACAAGAAAGATGAACTGTTGAGCAAAGAATGCAGACTAGAAACACTTCAGAATCAGACTCTGCATCACGTAGCAGAAGCATTCAAAAGAGTAAACATTGAAACTTTAGAGACAGAAACATACATGAGTTCGCTACATGTTCATCTGAACATGTTATAGAACAAGATCACGCTACACAGTTGAGTCAACGATCAAATGCAAGAGATCAGACAAGCATGCAAACTAATACGCGCTCGTTTGACGAAAGTTAATCGCGTCATTTCTCGCTCACTCATCATTAAGAAAATAGTACTTCTGAATGTCTTCATTCAAGAAGATGCGAAGATACAGTTGAGATGCAGATGACACACTCTCTTCTTCACAATGATTTCAACAAGCGATAGCATCGCAATAACGCAGTATCACAAAGATCAATGAAATCAACGATGAAAAAAGTACAGAGAACGCGTCGCAGACATCAACACAATCTCAGCACAAAGATTGCATCTGAGCAATAAGACAATAAAGATGCGTGATGATCTTCAGAAAGCAGAAAGCATTCTCGTAATGCACATCAGAATCAAATGCATAGATCTGAATGCTTATCTGCACTCTAGAAACGTTTCAAGCATGAATAGCTCGCGATGCGACTGCGAATGAAGTCATCAGACGACGAAGCATGTACTCATGCACTGCTTGAACTGATTGCATCTGCGATCAAGAATGTTACAAAATGCTGACTTCTTGAACTATTGAATAATCATTGTCATCACGAAGAATCTCAGAGCAGTAGCGAAAATGATGATGAAAACGAAGTTCTTGAAGCAATTTAGAGTGACTAGAACACTCATTCTCTAACGTGCAATCAACGCGAACAAATTTGATACATAGTCTCAAAACTCACTGTTTCAACTGCGTGAAGCAGTCATGTAGACTGCGAGTGATTTTCTACCTCAGAGAGTTTTGTTCACTCGATACAGATAGCATAGAGTTTCTCATGAGTCGATCTAATCGATGTCACAAGAATGTATGAATTTATTATTATTATTATTATTATTATTATTATTATTTAAAGTTTTATTAATTAAAGACAATGAGTTGATAACAAGATTCATCTGTACATGATGTTAATTATGAATCTTTTGATTCTATTTTGTTTTGAATAGAAATCAGAAAAGTCAAGAAATCTCAATTCAACGCAGTTCAAACAATGTTAGAACATTACGTGATCAGAAAAGTCATCATGCAGAGTTTTCACTCATGTCACAACACTTCTTTCTAACAATCACAATTAATTTACAAAGAGAATTAATGACATGTTGATGTCAATAAAAGAGAAGAAGATACTACTAGTAAAATAGTTGATTCAGATGAAGAGTCTAAAAGTCATGATTACAAATGATTGAAGAATTTGCAACTTGTTGACTGCATCAATATTAAAACATCTTCATTACATCAACAGTGCTGTTGAGTAATTGATGAAAAGATATCAAATAGAATAAATGAATCAGATGATGAGTTTTGAGTTTGTAACTACATATGCTTGAAGAAGTAGTGACTTGTTGATCACGCTGATATATTGAAGAAACTTGAACTCATCTTCTTTACTTGACATCAAGTCATACATTTATCTACGTGAAAAACTGAGAGTGCATAAAAGTGATCAGAATGCATCTCTACTATCAATCAGCTAAGCATTGAATGATTACAATCGCACATTTATACTAACAATTTATTCAACATTTACATGACATAAGTCAAATCAAAAGAAGAAAAAAGTTATTCAATACAATCACATTCTATCTTCTCATCATGCATGTTTCTCTTTCATCACACATTTTTCTGCTCAATGAATAACAATCATTGAGCAAGAGAACGCAGTTTTGCGTTACAATCACAAGCATCATAAATGCAAAGAAACATTTTTCATCTTCAAATTGAAAATTGAATCGAAACATCATTGTATAAAATATCATCAATGAAGAGCAGAACAAAGATGATGCATTACAATAAACAGCACAGACATTCATAAGAGTTTACTTAAGCATCACATGCTGAATAAAAGCTATAGATTCATTATTGATAACACAGTGTCAATTTTATTGTTTCAATGATGTGAAGTTGTTGTGTAATGAATGAGCGATTTTCTTTTTCAGAAAGTTTTGTTCATTCAATATATATAACATAGTTTCTCTCATGAGTTGAGTTTAAATCAATGTCACAAGAATGTATGAATTCAAATTAAATTAAATTAAATTAAAGACAATGAATGATGATTCTTCATAGTAATCTTATTCAGATCTTAATAATTCATGTATAAATGAAGATTATCATTTTTTTTGAAAATGAATAGAATAAATGCATCAATTGAGCTGATAAAATGCTTAATTCATTCTTTCGCTAAAACATCATTTAAATACTGTCTCAAAGTCACTAACTTTATGTTCAACAAATTATACAATGATTTATATGATGATTTTGCAGTGATTTCAATTGCATGATCATGATTTTCATGCAAAGACAATTTGTTGATACTTTTTATCAAGAATACATTTTCATACTCTTTTAATTTAATAAGTAAAGTCTGTATTTTAAATGCATTTGTAATATGACTTATCATGTTATTCATTATTTTCACTTAATATTTAATAATTAATTCTTCAATGATGTTGATCATGATAAAAGCATACACATAAATTGATTATGTCAAGTCAAGTACTTGATTCAAAAAGTGTTGAGTTGAATTGAAATTTTTTTGAAAAAGTGTTGAGTTGAGTTGAGAAGTTGAATTCAAGAACTTGAGTTGAATTGAGAAGCTTGATTCGATAACTCGATTCGAAAACTCAACTCAACTCGACAAGATATTAGATAAATGTAAATAACTTGATTAAACAGTCTTCATGATCTTCTTCATGACTTTCTACTATGTTTTCTTGTCATGACTCTCTATCAAAGTCAAATGATCTTTATGTTTTTCTTTATGTTTTTCTTTATGTTTTTCTTCATGTTCTTCGTCATGACTTTCTTCATGTTTCTCTTCATGTTTCTCTTCATGTTTCTCTTCATGTTTTTCTTCATGTTTCTCTTTATGACTTTCTATCAAATGATCTTCATGTTTCTTTTTATGACTTTCTATCAAATGATCTTCATGTTTTTCTTCATGTTTTTTCTTCATGTTTCTCTTCATGTTTCTCGTCATGACTTTCTATCAAATAATCTTCATGTTTCTCTTTATGACTTTCTATCAAACGATCTTCATGTTCTTCTTCATGACTCTCTATCAAAAGATAATGCAAAAAGGTAATGCAAAAGTCAAAAACCGAAAAATTTTCTATATTTAATTCTCTTGACGTCAAGCTCGAGTTCTTGACGAGTTGAATCGCGTCACGTCAAGTTGAAAATATAAGCAATTCGACTTGAGTTGAGTTGAAAATGTGAGCAACTCGACTCAATCTCAATTCAAGTTCAAAATGTCAACTTGAAACTCAACTTGATGATCAGTTTACATACACAGTAAACTTCTTTTGTAAAATTTTCATAAACTCTTGTGCAATGAATAACTTAAATGCATGCTCATTCATGTTAAAACATCATGTTCTTATAATCATGTTTATTTAAATATGCTTAAATTGCATATTCAACATACTTAAGATCAAGAAAGATTCTTTCTTGTTAATAGCATAGAAGATACTTATATCTTTCTTTTTTATGTTTCAGCTGTTTATAAGTTGATAATGCATCTTATAAACATCATAGCAATAAACATTCTGATCATTCATTCAGATAAATCTTGAAAGATTAACGTTCAACAATGACATACTTTGCTTGATGATGAAACGTTAATATTTATGTAAATCTTCATTTCTATCTTTTGATCTTTCTGAATTACATGCTCTTTATATATAAGAATCTTTATGAAAATAACTTTTTATTTTTCTCTTGATGATTTGAAGTATTCATCAAAAGCTTATCTTTTCTCAAAATTTTGAAATGACTTATATGTAATATTGAATCAATAAATACTCAATTTACATCAAATTCTTTTGATTTATTCTTAATCTTTTTGTCTTTACAATTAATAACGTAGTGATTTTTTCAATTGCATGTTCAGCATGTTATATTAAACAAATCTTTGTTATAACATGATGAATTGTATGAACTTGACTTCAACAATGAGTCAAGTTTAATTAATCAATGAAATTTCTTTTGTTTTAAATGAGTCTTTTTATTAATTTTATCTTAATCATGCAAGTCTTTGTTTTGAAATCATTTCAATGACAAGACATACTTTTTTTGCAAGTTGATTTTCAATTAAGTGACAAGATTAATTAATACATTTCATGTAATAAAAATCAACTGCACATTAGTAATGATCATGTGCAGCTCAAATCTCAATTTGATGAATAAATGAGCTTACTTATGCTCATCATTATACAATGAAAGTTGATGTTTCAGAGTGTTTAAATAAACTGCAAACATTCATATCATCTGATTCAAGTGTTGCAATGCATTTGCATATTGCTGAGTCATGTTTATGCTTCAATTCATTAAGTCTTCAATTAAATTAAAAAGAAAATTAATAAAATTAAATCACATCTGTTGAATTGCAAACATATTCTCTTCATGATTGAATCAAAGCTTCTTTGATTCATTTTTGAGACAAATCATGCAGTATAAAATCTTTTTCTCATTATTTTCAAAATATTAAGAAATATTTTAAAATGAGATTTCAACATTGTGAATTCACTCTTTATGTTTTCTTATGATTTTGTCATGATACTTCTTCAAGAGCATTGAGAATCTTCACTTCTGCAAAATAATCTCATGATGACTTCATTTCACTTTCATTGACACTATGAAAATGATGATGCATAAATCATTTGAGTTTTCAATGAAGACTTGAATGAAAGTTGAATAACTTTTCTTCATCATTTCAATGACTTGCAAAGTCTTAATCTCTGATTAAATAACTGTTAACTTTTATTTCTTTTGCAGTTCATTATGTTAAAGCATTACTCAAGTCAGCTGTTCATTAATATCAAAAGAAAGTTCATTTTCTGCTTTTTCACTTTCTGATTTCATTATGCAACATTTATTTTCTGATATGATGTTTTATGATATTAAAACATTGTCATTGCAACTTTGTTATAATTATATTACTATTATCGTGCTTTAATATTGAATCATCATTTTTAAAAAGAGTTTGAAATAATTAAAACTGTGATAATTGAGCTTACTAAATAAATAAATGAAGTTTATAAGAGTGATATGATAATGTAATATTCTAAGCAGACATAAAATGAATATATATTATGATAAAGTTAATTATTAAAAAGTTCTCAATAACTTAAGAAAACAGATTGACTATAAAGAGTTTATCAAGCATTGTTAAGTTGAATATGACATAATTTATAACATATTAAGTTGAAAATATAACGTGATTTAAATGATGTTTTGACAAAGTCACAGAGTTTCAAAGTTAACTCAAATCTGATCTTTGACTTAATCTTTAACTTTAGTCTTTTTTTTTTTAATTCTTACTTGATTCAACATTTATTATGAGTCTATGCAAGATTTTATATACTGTAGCGAATGCTGCGCTAGCGCAGCGTTCTTTTTGCATCAAAAATCGCTTCTTTCTGCGCTTTATACTATAACTGTTCTCAATGCAAGAACTCTATGAGTCTGTTTCTTCTTTATTTTCTTTCTCTTTCATCTGATTCTTTGATGACGTCACAGCTTGAAATTGATTCAGTATGCTCATTGAGAGTATCATTCAAATGATCATTGTCGCTGCGCTCATGATTTCTAAAAGCTTTCTCAAGTTCGTGATGTTCTCTTCACATTGCATCATTTTTCATTCTATCTTTCATTTAAAACATGTTAATAGAACGTGCTTAATTAACATTTGATCTTTGTTGCATTTGCATGTCATTGTAGCAACATCAAGTACTCATCTCTCATGTAGAAATTGATTGAAGTCAATTTTTCTCATGCGTAGCTGCGTCAGTAATGTGCTGTAAGACTTCGCATGACTCTTGTGCAGTTGCAGATGTTAATGTGTCATCTTTGATGTCAAATATTGAAAATGAGCTGCGTTAAATCTCTTTTTTCAAACTATTCTTCATGTTTGTCTGATCTGTTTCTGTATGAGTGTCAGTCTTATTATCACTTTAGTGCGCTGATGCTCAGTCAGCAATAAAGACAAATCATGTACATTATCAATTATCTTGTTCATTACTTTATTTTCAAGTACTTCTGCATGTTTCATCACTTAATGTAGCTTCAGCATGACTTCTTAAGATTAAATGCTCTTATGTGCAATCTGAACTTGTTGCAGACGTGTCTGATCTTTTGTTAATATCATAGCTTTCACTGTTTTCAGAGAAGTCTGATTATCATTGTATACTTTGTATATCTTTTCATGACACTCTTGATTTGCTGTTGCTACGTCTGCAAGATGTTTCATCTTCGCGACTAACTCTTTCAGCTCATCATGATGAGTGATGATTAAAGTCGATTTTCTCAGTCTCTTATTTAACTCTCAGTTTATTTTCATTGTGATCACTGTAACATCATTTTTGCTGTTGCTATCATTCAAGTAAATTCTTTGCTTCAATGCAAATGTGTTGAGATTGTATTGTCTTATTGACATTTTCTTGTTTACAACTATAACTATCTTTGATAACTCTGATCAGAAAATCACTGTATAAAGATGACTTCAATTCATCTTCATCTGTTCAAGTGTTTCTTTCATTCACTTTTGCTTCAGCTGTAAAGATGTTTTATGCAGCTTTGATTTTCAATCTCTTTTGAGTGTTAAGTTGTTACGAATTCGACGCATTGTTGTCTTGATAACTTCGCTCGATTTTCAAGAGTTCATGTTTGTTATCGATTTTTGTATCAGCTTTTGTAAGTGAATATTTATTGACATCATGTTTGTTTTCATCTGTAAAGTCTCTGTTGATGTTGCATGATAAATGTTGATGTTGCATGATAAATGTTGATGATCTGTCATAATGCTCTTTCTTGCACTGATTTCAGCTTGATGTTCAGACTCTTTTGATAATCTTTCATTCTTTGTGATGTATATCATATGATGACTTCATGACTAAGCAGAGAACGCGTCATCACGAAGTATATTTGCTTATTCATCATCATTGATGAATCTCAAGTAAACTTAATGATTGTTTGCATGATCTTTTGTTTAATCACTAGTTTTGCTTTGATATGATGCATGTGAGTCGCTCATTTTAGCTTGAAGTTCAGTTAAACTTTCAAGATTCTGATATTTGATTTTAAGTTGATCTGATGTTTCATTAACTTTACATCAAATTTCATATTGAATCATTTAAAAGTTCTTGTAAAGTAAATCAGCTCATGTTTTGTTATCAAGAATTTGATATCATGCATTTTTGATCACTGTTCGCATCTATCATAGATCTCACTAAGAACTTTGCAGTTGCGTTTTATAAACTCTTTGTATGTCAAGATATTGACATCATTCACGAAGTCTGTAAAGCTAGTTCTTAGCTTAATATCATCACATGCTTCTAACAAGTTTGCATTGTAAAACAAATATAATATCAATGATAGTGAAGAATTTTATGATATGTTGATGTTAACGCTGCATTTCATCATCATGTAATCATCAATTGTGATTGTGATACGTCGATTTTTCAAAAAGTTCTTCACAAACTCAAAAAGCAGTCTAGAAACTTTTCTCTTCTTCATGTCATGTAAGAGTTTGCTATGCATCACATTGTCAAATACATTCTTCTCATTTAAACTCAGCAGTGAAACTACTCTTCTTCTCATGTCACTTTACACAGTATGTATCTTTTCTATAATTAGTTGCAAAGTTGTGTCTATTAATCTGTGCTTGCAAGCTTTCATCTGAGTGTTTAATATTAAGTTGCAAGCTTCTACAACATTTTGCAGACATTTGAATACAATGAACTTCAGTATCTTGCTCAGCATGTTGAGTAATGCAATTGATTTATATATCTTTGCATTAAAGTAGTTTTTCTTATTTGACTTTCACATCATTATTATGATTGCGCTCTTGAACTGAGTTGACTGTATTTTCTTCTGCAAACATCTTTCAAAAAGAAAGTGTATTTATTCTGATGCATTGTTGATGAGTCTGCACATTACTTTATTTGTATATTCTGTGTGTCTTAATATCTTGTTGAGCATCATTTTGTAGATGACTCTCTTAATCTTGCAATGCATCAGCAAGATATCATTCTCAATCGAGAATGAATATTTGAAGTCTTCTGTGTTCAGCATAAAAATCTCTGAAGATGATGAAAAGTGAATCTGAAACATCATTTTCGTCTTATTTTGTGCTATCATAGTGATGTTGAAGCACTCTGACTTGATCAGAAGAAAAATTGTCGTTTGAGTCAATGTATTTGCGATTGCATTTCTTGCTCATTTCGCAGTTTTGAACAGTTCTCTTGAGAATTGTTCAACGTTCTGCATGATTTCTCAATATTCACTGCGTTTTTGTTTTCTGATGATCTTGCTCTTTTTATCACATGCTTGAATGTACTCTGCTTAATCATCAACGATTCAACAACTTCTTCTCATTTATCATACACTCTTGATGATCTTTGTACACTTCTTCATTTATTCTGCTTTGATTATTTTATGTGATCTCGCTCAGAAAGTGAAAATCTTAATGATCTTCTTCAATGCATTTAACAGTTGCTTGATGTATTTATTTATGCATCAACGTTTCATCTTATGATTCAACAGTGATTTCAACATTTGTTCTCTTAGAGTATTAATGAACTTCTCTTTATTCATTGTCTTTCAGTTGCAACGCGATTTTCACGCTGACTCTTTACAGACTCTGAAATCTATAATTGTCTGTATTAACAGATGATTTGAGAAGTTTTTCATTTCTTTGTTGATTTTGCATTATATTAATTGATTCATAATATCATCTGTCGTGAAGATCAGATCTATTGTCATTTGAGATCTCTGATAATTTCTCGTAATCATGTTTTGAGATAGCATCAGCAATGCATTGACATTTGTGATTATTTTAATTAAATCATTTGACAATAAATGTTGTCTTGAGTAAAATGATTCTTCTCATGTGAAATGATGCAGATTGAAGTCTTTTACAAGAACGCATTCTCTTGACATGTGTAGCATCTTTTCAATGTCTGAAAGACTTTCTTTTTCATGAATGATTTCATGATCTCTGAGTGATGAATTGTATGCTTCGTGAATGTGTATAGCTTTCTGAGTCATCTGTGTATCATCTGTTAATGTTTATAATGTAATCATGTTTACATCTTTGAAGTATCATGTTAAGTATCAGATGTTGCTGTCAATTCTCTTGTTTATGTAGAAACAGATTCTATTCTCATTATTCTTCAGTGTGAAGTCAACAATTGCTGAACAGTACGCTCTGAAATTCTCATTAAATCATCAGAGTTCTTGAAGAATCAAAATGTCATAATTCTTTATCTTTTTCTCATGTAATAATGCTATCATCATCTTTTCTCTGAAATTGTGAACATTGTACTGTAATATTCAAAGCTTCTTTTGCTGAAACATTAAAGTTTACATTCAAAGTTGTTTGATGTTCTCTTGAGCATCTGCAATGTGCTTACTTCTCTTGTAAAATCTTTAAAAGAAGATGATATTGAAATTAACATAATTGATGTTAACTTTAATTCATTTGTTTTTGACTTCTTGACTAAATGATTCAGTATAGTGTTTTCAAATGTGATGATTGCATTGAGCAGATGACTTTCATTTGTTGAGTGTTTCTGTTTTCTCTTCAAGTCATTGTTTATCAACAATCTTAAATTGATAGATGTTTCTGTGAACATCTTTAACATCATTGCTTTGAGTTTTTTCTGTTCTTGTACAACGTGATATAAAGATCTGTGTTTCGTGACTCTCTTTATTCTCTCTTTTTCAACCTGTCGTTTATGACATTGAGAATCAAAAACTCTGTGTATATTTTAACATGTTTCACATTTTCATATGTTTCAAGTCTGTTTATGAAAACAGTGCTTCAAGTGATGATTTAGCGCGCAGTAAATGCATCTTTGCTTGTTTCTGCATTCATATGTTTTATGATTGTAGTCTTAACACTTTAAACATTGATGTGTTCTACAACTTGAATCATAGAACTGCGTGATTTTTATGTCAATCTCATGACATACTTTCTCATCAATTAGCTTGTTCATCATTTCAGCGCTGACTACATGTATCATCAGTGAAATGTATCTTTTCTGTTCACTATTCTTTGTGAGTCACTCAACTTTCTCAATCATCATTTTCAAGTGTATGTCTTTATTGATCTTGATGAGCGCTTTCGCTCTCTTCTTCTCTATGTCTTTAAACATTTCTTTAACTTTAATTTTATGTATCACTATTTTAAAACTGACTTCATGCAGACTTGCATTCAATGAAATCTTTTTGATTCAAAAATTGTTTTTCTTCAGTATTTTCTTACTGTCTTTGATCTTAACTCAAAATATCAGTAGATCTGATTATCTCTTCATAGTCTTTATATTCTTGCGCATCAATAACGTCTTGTTAACATTAATTTCTCTTGCTCATCTCACTATGTTCTCTGTTGTTATCATCATGATTCTCTTGATTTTCTCTTTCTTTTTAACAAAGATTTTAATCTTGAATTTCTTGCAATGATTTTGCATTGATGATGCAACATTGATGCTGAGAACAAAATGACTTTCAAACAATGTCATCAACTTCTCGTTCACTTTCTTCGCTCAGTTGTCAACATATTTCTTCTTCTTTGCAAACTTCTTTTCAAGTCTGCTCATTATCTTTTTCAATCTCTTCAGCTAATTCTTTATACGTTGATTGACAGTCAATACAACGACGCGTTAACACGTCAGCTTTTCTATCATCTCTGTCAATCTTCTCATTTTTCTTCAAAGCACAAGTTTGTTGTTTCTACGTTCGTTAAACTCATAAAGTACTTGCAGCTTGTTCAATTTCTCATGTATATTCTTCGTCTTGATTGAATTTTTCTGCGAAGTAGCAATATTCATCTCTCGCTCACTTGCTGACATCACATCAATGATGCTCATCATCTGTCTCTGATGATCAGAATGAAGCGCAAGCATCATGTCAATGATGTTTTATTCTTTAAGTGAAATGTTTAATTCAATAAAGATTAACAAAGTAGTTGATTGTTGTAAAATATTAATAATATTAACTTTATTTGAAGATAAAGTCAACGACTTTAGTCTTTAATTTAATCTTTATGTGTCAATTCATCATGATAGAAATCATGAATATGCATTAACATTTATCAAGATAAACAAAGACATTAATTATTGAAATCAAGAATAAACTCACTTAGAAGAAAAAACAATTATCATGATGAATTAACATATAAAGATTAAATCAAAGACTAAAGTCAGAAATTGAGTTGAAAATCAGATCTGAGTTAACTTTGAGATTTTGTGACTTTATTAAAACATCATTTAAATCACGTCATATCTTCAACTTAATATATCATGAATTATGTCATGTTCAACTTAACAATGCTTGACAAACTCTTTATAGTTGATTAATTTTCTTAAGTTATTGAAAGCTTCTTAATAATTAACTTTATCATAATATATACTCATTTTGTGTCTGCTTAAAATATTACATTGTCATATTACTTTCATAAATTTCATTTATTCATTTAATAAACTTAATCATCACATATCATTGATGTTTAATGAATAAATGAGCATAATGCGCAGTATAAATGCAGACATATTGCAGAAATTTTTCATATCATTGATTTTCTTTCTAATTTTTTAAATTGATTGCATCAAGCTGAATCATTGAGTTCAAGTCAAGTTCTCAACTTATTAAGACTTAATTTAAGTCAGAATTTTGAAATTGAGTATTTAAGTTGAATGATGATGTTGATTGTAATTGTAATTGTAATTGTAATTCATACATTCTTGTGACATTGATTTAGACTCAACTCATGAGAGACTCTATGCTATTTATATCGAGTGAACAAAACTCTCTGAGAAAGAAAATCACTCGTCGTTTATACGACTGCTTCACGCAGTCGAAACAATGAGATTGACACTGTGTTATCAAGTAATGAATTTATAGCTTCTATTCAGCGCGTGATGCTTGAGTAAACTCTTGATGAAAGTGTCTGTGCTGTTTGATTATGACGCATCATCTTTGCTCTGCTCTTCATTGACGATATTCTATACAATGATGTCTCGATTCGATCTTTGATTCGAAGATGAAAGACGTTTTCTTTGCATTCATGATGCTCGTGATTGTAACGTACGTAAAGCTGTGTTTTCTTACTCAATGATTGTCATTCATTGAGCAGAGAAATATGTGATGAAAGAGAGATGCACACGATGAGAAGATAAAGTGTGATTGTACTGAGTAATTCTTTTCTTCTCTTGATTTGACTTGTGTCACGTAGACGTTGAATGAATTGTTAGTATAGACGTGCAATCACAATCGTTCGATGTTTGACTCTGATCAATGAAAGAGAATGCGTTCTGATTGTTCTCTTGAGCTCTCAATTTTTCACGTGAATAAATGAATGACTTGACGTCAAGTAAAGAAGGTGAGCTCAAGTCTTCTCAGTATATCAGCGTGATCGACGAGTCACTACTTCTTCGAGCACTGTAGTCACGTCTCTCAATACTTGAGATGACTATTCTACCTGATATCTTTTCATCAATTACTTGATGACACTGTCGATGTGATGAAGATGTTTCGATATCGACGCAGTCGACGAGTCGCAAATTCTTTGATCATCTATTGAAAATATGTTGTATACGTTGCATGCAACATACATAGAGCATGATCTCTATGCTGGTTTTTCCCTTAGGCTTGAGAAGTTACTCAGAGAGTTTTCTTGCAACAGATTCACAGTTCAAGATGAACGAGATCTCTCACTGCTCAGATTTCAACAGTTTACTTCTTAAGCATGAGTCGCAGACGTATTGCAGTCGATTTCTTCTTTAATCACATTGACATGTGTTACTGTTCTTTCGAGCTATACAGACGATGTCTTTGACTAGAAGTTGATTCTATCATCAAGACATTCAAGAGTCAAAACTCAGTGAAGAGATGAAATTCTTAAGATCGACAGTCGTTGTCATTGTATATCACGCTTCGCAGACGCTCGCTTCGCTTGTAAGACGTGCAACTCACCTGTTTCGCGTTATCTGTAGAGATCTTTCTCATGCAGATCAATCATGTTTTGCAAAGATGTTCATATGCTACACTTCTAATCAGGCAGCGTAGTTTGATCATTCTTTACTAACTTGCTTGTGTTTCTCTTCTTTTAACAAAGTCTTCTCATCAACGTATTGCTCACGTATAAAATGTCTGTGTCTGAACGTCTGTTAAACGATATTAATGAGACTTTCGAGTTTGTTCATGTTGAACTTAACAAGTCTCGTGAGTTACTCATGTCATAGTAACAGACACGCAGTCTTAACAAGATCTATACGTAGTTAGCACGTAGATCTAAAGAATGTTCGTGATTCATGTTCTTTCTGCTAATCATTCTCAACAGATCAAACATGAGAGTGTTCTGTTTCAGTTCTTGTCGTCACGACGACAAGATACTGAATCGAATGATTTTCATAAGCGATTTTCCTTGTAGTTCTGCGTTTTATTTGACTTTCTCATCTGCGTGCAGATTGCTTGTAGCATGCGCATTGAGATTATCGAAGTCTGCATGATCGCGAAAACTCTGCACGCGATCAATGCACAGCGCTTCATCATCACGCAGCGTCTCGATGTCATTCAAACTTTTGATAATCTCTAGACTTTACTGTAGCTAGACAGTAGATTTGTAGTCAGCATCGCGTACAGATGAGTTTCATCGCTGATCATGATGATGTTGATATTAAATATTTAAGTTGAGTCATGATATTAATATTGAGTATTGACTTGAATTTTTAATTCAACTCATCAAGATATGATTTATTACTACTAACTTGTTAAATGATAATGCAACAGAGTAATGCAATTGATTCAATTGCATCTTCATGATTCATGAAAATACTGATTACTATTAATAAAGATTTTTTCATGAAAATATTGACTACTATTAATAAAGATTTTCTCATGAGTATTAATCATGACTCATGAAAATACTGATTACTATTAATAAAGATTTCTTCATGAGTATTAATTATGACTTATGAAAATATTGACTATCTTACTATTAATAAAAAGTTTTCAAGCCTAGTAATTGCAAGCATAAACTTTAATCAATTGCATTATTTTATTGCATTATCAATAATATCATGAATTCTGCTCAGAAAATCTCTATTAGTAGTAGTCAGTATTTTCATAAGTCATAAGTTCTGAAAATGTTGATCAATAGTATCATGAATTTTGCTCAAGAAACTTCTATTAATAGTTGAATTTTGAATTTTTGATTGTTTGATGAGTTGAATCAAGAACTCAAATTCTGACTCAACTTAAGATTGATATTAAGTTGAGTCATAAGAATTTTTTTTTTTAAATTCTTACTCAATTTAACACTCATTATTGTTACAAGCGTGCTCAGTCTTTTACTGAAATGCATGTTCTTTGAGCGAGTCTAGATTCTATTGAGTCTAACGCTCATCTTTTCTCTGTACATATAGTTTTTGCATCTCATAGATCTCGCTCTTTAGCTTTGAATTCTCGTTTACCTGATTTACTCTTCGTTTACCTGTATTTCTATGACTTGCTTTAGACATAATTCTAACATTATTTAAAGCTTCGTACATATCACACGATAGTGATTCACTTTCTAGCTTTACGATCGAAAGCAAAAGCTCTGCAACGCGTTGCAGACGTGAATCAATCTCTCGATTGATCGCTTGACTGAGCTCGTCATCAAACAGAACAAGCTCTATCAAATGTGATAAACATGAACAGAGAAAGCTTTATTGAATGCAATAAATGCGATCAGAACAAGCTCTGCTACATGCGTGTAGTAGACACGAATCAATAGTGAGTTTGCTACAAAGACAGATAATGATTGATCTTGTTGTCAAGTCAGTCACTCGATAGTTAGTCTGCTTGAACGACACTTGAAGTGAGTCTGCTACAATGACATGAACGAAACAAGTCTTGCTACATGCGTGTAGTAGGCAGAAATCACAATAGTGAGTCTGCTACAAGAGCAAATAACGATTGATCTTGTCATTAAGTCAGTCACTCGATAGTGAGTCTGCTTCAATGACAACTCACTCAATTCAGTCACGAATCTTCTCTTATTCATACCTTCTACAATTTATCTCTATTCACGACATTGATGATAACAGCAAAGATGATATGTATTGCAGACAGAGTAGCATATACTATATGTTTCAAGAGAATAGAACATATACTATATGTCTGAAAACACGAAAATATGAGCTGAAACTCGTTCATCATTGAATATTTGAAGCTGAATAGAAAGAGTCTGCTTGAATGACAAGAATAGTGAGTCTGCTACAATGACACAGAACGACATGAAGTGATCTCTTGATTAAGCTCGTCACTCGAAGTGAGTTTGCTACGATGACAAGTCAATAGTTGATCTCTTGATTGAGCTCATCATCAGAAAACAAGCTCTACTACATGCGTGTAGTAGATATGAACAAATCAAGTTCTATTAAATGTAATAAACATGAACAGAACAAGCTCTGTGATGCGTTGCAGACATGAATCAGAAGACAACAGATGATCTCTTGATTGAGCTCATCATTGAACAGAACAAGCTCTACTACATGCATGTAGTAGACATGAACAGAACAAGCTTTGCTACATGCATGTAGCAGGCATAAATCAGAAGACACGAAGTGATCTCTTGACTGAGCTCATCACTTGAAGTGAGTTTGCTACAATGACATCAGAACTCAATTCAACAACGAATTTTCTCTTATTTGTATCTTTTATGATTGATATTTATTCACGACATTGACAACAACAGCAAAGATGATATGTACTGCAGACAAAATAGAACGTATACTATATGTCTTAAGAAAGAGAATAGAACATATACTATATGTCTGAAATCACGAAAATATGAGCTGAAACTCGTTCATCATTGAATATTTGAAGCTGAATAGAAAGAGTCTGCTTGAATGACAAGAGTAGTGAGTTTGCTACAATGACAAGTTAATAGTTGATCTCTTAATTGAGTCAGTCAATGAACAAAACAAGCTCTACTACATGCAAGTAGTAGGCACGAATGAAACAAGTTTTACTACATGCATGTAGTAGACACGAATCGAAAGACAACGATTGATCTCATCAATTGAGTTGATCACTCAATAGTTAGTTTGCTTGAATGACACTTGAAGTGAGTCTGCTTGAATGACATTCAAAGTGAGTCTGCTTTAATGACATTTGACAAGAAGAAATAGACTTGAAACGTCTGATGAAATGAGCTTGAAACGCTTTATGATATCAAGAAGAAATAAGCTTGAAACGTCTGATGAAATGAGCTTGAAACGCTTTATGATGACAAGAAGAAATGAGCTTGAAACGTCTGAATAGAACGATAATGAAACAAACAAGAAAGAAACTGATTGAAGCAATGAAATCATTGCTTAACTGAGAGAAGAAAGTAATGTTACGAGCATGCTCAGTCTTCTACTGAGATGCATGTTCTTTGAGCAAATCTAGACTCTATCAAGTCTAGCGCTCATCTTCTCTCTGTACATATAGTCTTTGCATCTCATAGATCTCACTCTTTAGCTTTGAATTCTCGTTTATTTGATTTACTCTTCGTTTATCTGTATTTCTATGACTTGCTCTAGACATAATTCTAACAATTATGAATTTATGCAAGATTCTATATACTGTAGTGAGCGCTGCGCTAGCGCAGCATTCTTTTCATATCAAAAATCACTTCTTTCTGCACTTTATATTATAACTGTTTTCAATGTGAGAACTCTATAAGTTTATTTCTTCTTTATTTCTTCTCTCTTTCATCTGATTCTTTGATGACATCACAGCTTGAAATTGATTCAATATGTTCATTGAGAGTATCATTTGAATGATCATCATTGCTGCGCTTATGATTTCTAAGAACTTTCTTAAGTTTGTAATGTTTTCTTCTCATTGCATTGCTTTTCATTCTACTTTTTATCTGAAACATGTTAATAAAATGTGCTTAATCAACATTTAATCTCTGTTGCACTTGCACGTCATTATAGCAACATTAAGTACTCATCTCTCATATAGAAATTGATTGAAGTCAATTTTTCTCATGCATAACTGCATCAATAATACATTGTAAGACTTTGCACAATTCTTGTGCAGTTGCAGATGTTAATATGTCATCTTTGATGTCAAATATCAAAAATGAGCTGCGTTAAATTTCTCTTTTCAAACTATTTTTTATGTTTGTTTAATCTGTTTCTGTATGAGCATCAGTTACATCATCATCTCAATGTGCTGATGCTTAATCAGCAATAAAGACAACTCATGTACATCATCAGTTATTTTATTTGCTGCTTCATTTTTGAGCACTTCTGCATGTTTTGTCACTTAATGTAACTTCATGTCAGAATCGTGCCTAGATGAGTCAATCAGCGAAAGTTAGAATTGAATAGTGCTTGATCTTTAGAGATAGCTATAACTGAATATTAAGAATACAGAAGAAGATTGATACAAGAACTTCTATTTATGTAATGTTCAGAGACTGCGTTAGACTCGAAAGAAATGTGTTTGTGACATGAAAAGAATGTGATGTAGATGAACAAGATGTTGATGAAAGAAAAAAGTGTTGAGAAAGAAAAAGAATGTTGAGTCATATCTGAGTCATATCTGAGTCATATCTGACTAGCTCGCTGATTAGCTCTAATCATTACGCAGAAAACTCGCTAGCGTTCACTGCAAATTGATTAAAGCTTCAGCCTTGTTCAGTCTTGATACGCTCGTAACATTACTTCTTTCTTCGAAAATTCATGTTCACATGAATGTAGTTTCTTTGCTCACTTTTGTTGATAGTTATTTCGATATTTAGCGCGATTTGTTTGAATATAGCTTATGAAATTCATTCAAAACTTTCTCTGAGTCATCGAATTTCTCTTTATCGACATAGTATCATTCATCATTTCTATCTAGATCTGTTCATTTGACTTTGTACTGTATTCGACCTCGATAACGTCTGAAGTTCAATATATCATCTATCTTTCAATGTTCATCGTTTTTGATAGTGATTGATCTGAGTGATTCTGAATGTTGTTCTGATAGAGAGTCTTCTGAATACGATTGCAGTAGCTTCGAGCTGAACATCGAATGCAGATGCTTCATGCTGATTGATAGGCGAAGATGATAGAAGATACTCACTTTCGCAGTGATTTGATAAAGACTCAGCTGTTTGTCTTTCAAATCTTTGCAGAGTCTCGTTGTCTTGACGTTTCTGAAAGATAGTCAAACTCAGTCATCTACTTTATAGATGACGTCTCGTCTATGTTTATTGATCTGAACTTTGATGATCAGCTTTGTCTTTTTCAATTGTTGACGATCAAAGCTCAGTAGCTCTTTCATTCAAATGACAATATCGTCTGCTTTTCTAGCTTCAAGTCGTTCATGAGTTGTTTCGTAGTCAGTCATATCTGAATTGAAACTCATTCGAGAGTGAAATTCTTTATTGAAGTAGAAGAAGATCATTGAAGTGATCGAGAAGATATTGAAATTGTCGCTGAATTTCACCATAGATATTCATTTGACTCAGTCGTTCTGCATGTAATTGCAGTAGATTCTAAGTTTGCGTTCAACGTCTTAATTGACTCGTTTCGATTGATCGTCGATCTCAGAATGATAGACTGTGAATAAACTAGCTGTGATTCTCAGTCATCTGCAAAGACTCTTTCACATAGTTGATATGAATTGAGAGTCTCTGTTTGAAACAATAGAACTGGGTAAATCATGCAGTTGATAGACGTTTCATAGCATGATTCAAACCGTTTCTTCGACTGAGATGTCATCATCTTCTCAATGACAGAAAACATAGTGACGTTCTTTGATGAGACAACATATGATTGTGCAAATGACGTTATAGTCTTCTGATAGAGATAGCTCAGTAATGAAGTTCATAGCTATATCTTTTCAGCGTTCTTGTGAAATGAGTAGAGAATGATGAAGTTCATTGATGTTATTTCTAAAGACTTTGCTTCGCTGATAAACATGACAGTTTCGAATGTACTGTCTGACTGTGACTCAATGATCTGATCAATAGTAGAATCGTTGAATTAGATCAATAGTTTGTTTATTGTCGAGATGAGAGGTTGAGAACTGATCATGAATTTTCTGCAGCAGTTTCGTATGCATATTCTCAAGAACTCACAGTAAGTTTTTTCTAAATAGAACGTCGTCAATGATTTCGCAGTCTTTCAATTTAGTGATATGAAATTTGAGCTTGTTTTCGTTCATAGCTTGCCTATATTCGCTGCAGAGCTCATCAGTTTGATTGATTATATGTACTCGTTGATAGAGATTTGCTTTCGATTCAACAGATAGAACATCGACTCTATCAAAAGTCAGAATAGTTTGAAAACGATCTTCAAGACGCTGAGTTGATTCAGAGACGTTCGCTAGAAACATTCTGATTAAAGCATCGACTTTAGTGTTCATTTTGCCTGATCTAAAGATGATTTGAAAGTTGAACTTCGATAGAACGTTCAGATAGTTGACTTGTTGTCAACTCAACTGTTTATTTTTCATGAAGATCTTCAAAGTCTGATGATCAATGAACATCTGAATGAGTAGTTCAGTGCATTTCAGCTCAAGTCATCAGTGTTCGAAGCATCGAATAATGATTAGCAATTTCTTGTCATAGATGTGATAATTGATTTCAGCGAGAATCATGCTTTTGCTGTAGAAGATCATCGAATGAAGAACTTTCTCGTCATTGTACTGAGATAGTATTTCACCTTTTACATAGTTCAAAGCATCGATCTTCAGAATAGCTTGTCGTTTGAGATTGAAGTGACGAAGTACTGAGATCGAGCTGACTTGTTTCTTTAGATTGTCAAAGGCTTGAACACAGACCTCGTTTCAAACAAAAGACGTGTTCTTTCTTGTCAGCTGAGTGAACGGTTTGACTAGCTTCGAGAAGTTCTTAATGAAACGGCGGTAGAAGTTAACAAATCTCACGAAGTTCTGAATTTCTTTTAGGTTGGTCGAAGTGATTCAGCTGACTATGACTGTCACTTTGCTGAAATTCATACGAAGACCTAGTTCTGATACAATGACTTCTAGAAAGACAGTCTCTTCTACATCGAATTCGCACTTTCGAATATTCATCTGCAGTTCAGCTTCACGTAGTCGGCTCAATACTAGTTTGACGTGATCTCTATGTTTCTTTCTCGTTTTGCTATAGATGAGAATGTCATTTAGATAGACTTGGCAAAAGTCGTTCAGAAAGTTTCATAGAACATCATTCATATATTGCTGAAAGAAGATCGATTCGTTAGTCAGTTCGAATGATAGCACCTTGTATTTATATGCTTCTAAAGCAGTGATAAAAGTGGTGTAATTCTCGTTATCGAGATGCATTCGAAGTTTGTTGAACGCTGATATGATGTTCAATCTAGTCAGATGCTTGCAACTCACTATTTTATCAATGATCTCGTCTATCAGCGATAGAGAATACCTATTTCTTTTGAAAATGACATTTAGCTTTCGATAGTTCACGCAGAATCGAAGATCTTCATTTGCTTTGAGAACGAATAGAACGGGGAAGAAATAGAGAGTCTGACTAGAAGTGATGAATCCCTTCGACAGATTCTCGTTTAAGTACTTCTTTACTTTCAGAAGTTTGACAGAGAACATTCGATAGACTCGACAGTGAGAAGACGTTGAATCACTGATGAGCTCGATTTTATGGTTGTAGAAGCGATGAGGAGGTAGCTTATTCAATTGAGCTCGATCAAAAACATCTAGAAACTTATGATATTTTGATGACAGCTTCGCTTTAATATCTTTCAAATTCTGAGTCGTTTCATTGATTGAAGAGATGTTTAGAGCGTTCAAATCGCACTGAGTATTGTACGCGATTTTTCTATTGATGTCTGTCATGAATAGAGCAAAGACTTCAGTCTGATTCTTCTTTGAATGATTCAACAGTGTTTTGAACGAAGCTGCATTTATGCTTTGAATCGAGAATGATTCTTTCTGAGCAGTGATTGAAACGAGTCATTTGAGCATCATAGAGATCTTAGTCTGAGTGATTGAAGAAGACGAAGTTGATCATGATCAACTTGAGTGCTTTGAATTGAGAGAAATTGAAAAAATTGAAATAGAAGTATTCAATTAATTCGAAAAAACAATGACGTCGTTTTGCATATTCAGTAATATTTCGTTTTTGTTCATTCAGAGCTTACTCAATATGACTTCATGATGATTGATATCAGCTATCAACATTGATACAGTCAATTTCTTATGACTTTCGATGATGAGGTTGAATAGAATTTTATGAGTGATGATTTTCTTAAATATCTTTTCATCATAATCTTTTATTAGCTTCTCTTTTGTCAGAGATATAGGTTGAATTTCTAGTTTCTTGCATACTCTATTGACTAAATTAGTGTGTATGAGCGTATGAGCGACTGAATCACTGTCTATTAGTGAACAAAGATTGAAGAATTGATTCTGCGAGATGAGATGAGCATCAATTAGAAACGACTTTTCAAAGTAATTTTCTTCTGATAGAATTTCGTCTAGTTTGCACAAAGATATAATCTTTATCTTTTTGATGACTTTTGAAGAGATGACTAGTTTTTTGAATCGAAATTCGAATCGAAATCGAACTCAAAATGATCGTATTCATTGTTCACTGCATTGATTCTGATAGATTGATCAGAGCACTCTTTAGAGCTATGACCTGATTTATGACATATGAAACAGGTTTCAACTAGAACGTCTGCTTCTTTGACGTTAGTTAAAACTGCGTCACACGACTTTAGATGATCAGATTTTGAATGATTGACTGACTGAGTAACAACAGCTTTATGAAAGATGATCTTTGACAGATCATCAACGTGTTTGATGAGATTGACTTTGTTCTTGATTTTTCGAATGACTCGCTGATCATTATTCAAATGAATCAGGTAGAAACGAATCTCTTTAAGAAAATTGAGTTGAACTAATTGATCTATTCAAACGAATCGAAGACGAGAGTTTATTTTATCTTTCAGATCGACAATCAGTTGCTTTTCGTGATACTTCAGATAGAAAGATAATCATTGAAACTGAGTGTAGAACTCGCTGAACTTCTTTGATTCTTGAATTAAGTTGTAGTATTTTCTACGAAAGTTGACTTTCTTATCTGAATCATTGAACAACTCAGCTAGTTCTTTCAAAAGATCATTGATGATCTTATAAAGATTGACACAGTCACGTTCGCGTCTAGATTGAGCGACATCAGCTGCGTCATCAAATAATCTGAAATGTACGTAGCTCAGTTTGACTCGTTCATTTGAAAAGAGATCAACGTTGATCTCTAGTTTATTCTGAATTTTGTCGTATCAGTTTTCCCAAGTAAAATTCTTTTCATCAGTAAATCAGAGAGAATCAGGTATTTTCTGAGATCTAGAACGCTCAGAGTAAGTGAAATCAGAAGAAGTAATTTCTTTAGTTTGAAGTCTAGTCTTCAACTCTTTGATTTTGTCATCTCATTGATTACTCAGCTTGTTGAGTCAATTCATTTCTCTGTCGAGAGTCATGCATCAAGCCTTTCAGTTTTCGATAGAAACAGAGAGTATTACTGTTTCAGCGAATGACTCGTTGTCTTCACTGATGAATGATTCAGCACTAGAGAGTTTCAATGAATCAGCATCAAAGATTTGAGAGAAGCGACTTCGAAATTCTTTGAAACGTTCTTCAATAAATGAATGTTTTGACATGATGAAATTTGAAGAAAGAATGAGATCGAGCGAATGATGATGCTTGACAGTATTAATGAAAACGTATGATCAAGTGTTTAATCTTCAGGAAAGAATGTTGTTGATTAGAAGAATATTTTTGGTTTGTGAGTTTTTTGAGTGATTCTCAAGCAATTCACGAAGATTCTTTATCGTCGATTCTCTTAATCAAGTTGAACAGCTTATTTTCACTCGTCTGTTTCATGAGAATGAATTGATTCTCTTGATCGAGTGAACTTTATGTACTTAGTGAGCGATAAGTTGTCTAGCGATTCAAACAGTCTCGTCGTTGATTCTATCAAACTTTCTAGTGTTGTTCAGTCTTTTGATTGCATCAATCATCAGGTAAACGAATTTCTTTAGACTCGTTCTGTCTGTACGAGTATGTTGAATGAGTAATGAGATCAGTATCATGTGATTAATGAATTCTTAATATAATGTCAGAATCATGTCTAGATGAGTCAATCAGCGAAAGTCAGAATTGAATAGTGCTTGATCTTTAGAGATAACTATAACTGAATATTAAGAATACAGAAGAAGATTGATACAAGAGCTTCTATTTATGTAATGTTCAGAGACTGCGCTAGACTTGAAAGAGATGTGTTTGTGACATGAAAAGAATGTGATGTAGATGAACAAGATGTTGATGAAAGAAAAGAGTGTTGAGAAAGAAAAAAAGTGTTGAGTCATATCTGAGTCATATCTGACTAGCTCGCTGATTAGTTCTAATCATTACGCAGAAAACTCGCTAGCGTTCACTGCAAATTGATTAAAGCTTCAGTCTTGTTTAATCTTGATACACTTGTAACACTTCAGCATGACTTCTTAAGATTGAATGTTCTCATGTGCAGTTTAAACTCATCACAGACGTGTTTGATCTTTTGTTAATGTCATGACTTTCACTGTTTTCAGAGAGATTTGATTGTCACTATATATTTTATATATTTTTTCATGACACTCTTGATTTGCTATCACTATGTTTGTGAAATGTTTTGCTTTCGCGACTAATTCTTTCAGCTCATCATGATGAGTGATGACTAAAGTCAATTTTCTCAGTCTCTTATTTAACTTTCAGTTCATTCTCATCATGATCACTGTAACATCATCTCTGCTGTCATTATCATTCAAGTAAACTCTTTGCTTTAATGCAAATGTATCAAGATTATGTTGTTTTATTGACATTTTCTTGTTTGCAATTATAATTATCTTTAATGACTTTGATCAGAGAATCATTGTATAAAGATGACTTCAATTCATCTTCATTTGCTTGAGTATTTCTTTCATTCACTTTCACTTCAGTTGTAAAAATGTCTTGCACAGCTTTGATTTTTAATCTCTTTTTAATGTCAAGTCATTGTGAATTTAATGCACTATTGTTTCAATAACTTCGTCTGATTTTTGAAAGTTCATGTTTGTTATTGATCTTTGTATCAGCTTTTGTAAGTGAATATTTATTGACATTGTGTTTATTTTCATCTGTAAAGTCTTTGTTGATGTCACATGATAAACATTGATGATCTGTTGCAATGCTTTTTCTTATACTGATCTCAGCTTAATGTTTAAACTTTTTCAATAATCTTTCACTCTTTGTGATGTATATCATATGACAGCTTTATGACTAAGAAAAAAGCATGTCATTGCAAAGTAAATTTGCTTACTCGTCATCATTAATGAGTCTCAAGTAAACTTAATGATTGTCTGTATGATTTTTTGTTTAATCACTAGTTTTGCTTTGACATGATGCATGTAAGTCACTCATTTCAGCTTGAAGTTCAGTTGAACTTTCAAAACTTTAATATTTAATTTTAAGTTAATTTGATATTTCATCAACTTTACATCAATGTTCATATTGAATTACTTAAAGATTCTTGTAAAGTGAATCAGCTCATGCTTTGTTTTTGAAAACTTGATATCATGCGTTTTTGATCATTGTTTGCATCTATCATAAATCTCATCAAGAACTTTGCAGTTACACTTCATGAACTTTTTGTATATTAAAATATTAACATCATTTACAAAATTTGTGAAACTTATTCTTAATTTGATGTTATCACATGCTTTTAGCAAGTTCACGTTGTAGAACAAATATAATATTGATGATAGTGAAAAGTCTTGTGATATATTGATGTTCACGCTGCATTTCATCATTATGTAATCATCAATTGTGATCATGATGCGTTGATTTTTCAGAAAGTTCTTCACAAATTTAAGAAGCAGTCTGAGAATTCTTCTCTTTTTCATGTCATGCAAAAGTCTGCTATGTGCTACATTATTAAATGCACTCTTCTCATTTAAACTCAGCAATGAAATTACTCTTCTTTTTATGTCACTTTATACAGTGTGTATCTTTTCTATAATCAGTTGCAAAGTCATATCTGTTGATCTGTATTTATGAGTTCTCATCTGAGTGTTCAATATTAAGTCACACACTTCTATGATGTTTTGCAGACATTCAAATATGATGAATTTCAGTATTTTACTCAGCATGTTGAGTAGCACAATTAATTTATATATCTTTGCATTAAAGTAATTCTTCTTGTCTGACTTTTGCATCATTATTGTAATTATGTTCTTAAACTGAGTTGATTGTATTCTCTTCTGCAAACATTTTTCAAAAAGAGAGCATATTTGTTTTGAGGTATTATCAACAAATCTGTGCATTATTCTATTTATGTATTCTGTGTATTTTAAAGTCTTGTTGAGCATCATTTTGTAGATGACTCTTTTAATCTTGCAATGCATCAGCAAAGTATCATTCTCAATTAAGAGTGAGTACTTGAAGTCTTTTGTATTCAGCATGAGAATCTCTGAAAATGATGAAAAGTGAGTTTGAAACATCATTTTCATCTTATTCTGCATTGTTGTAATGATGTTGAAGCATTCTGACTTAATCAGAAGAAAAATTGTTGCTTAAGTTAATGTGTCTGCAACTGCATTTCTTGCTCATTTTGCAGTTTTAAACAATCTTCTCAAGAATTGTTTGACATTCTGCATGATCTTTAATATTCATTGCATTTCTGTTTTCTAATGATCTTGCTCTTCTTGTCATATGCTCAAATATACTCTGTTCAATTATTAATGATTCAACAGCTTTTTCTTATTTATTGCATGCTTTTGATGATTTTCATACACTTCTTCGTTCATTCTGCTTTGATCATTTCATGTAATCTCACTCAAAGAATGAAAATCTTGATAATCTTCTTCAATGCATTCAGCAGTTGCTTAATGTACTCATTTATACATTGACATTTCATTTCATGATTTAACAATGATTTCAACATTTGTTCTCTCAGAATATTAATGAACTTTTCTTCATTCATTATCTTTTAATTGCAACATAATTTTCACGCTGACTTTTTGCAGATTCTGAAATCTATAATTGTCTGTATTAACAGATGATTTGAGAAGTTTTTCATTTCTTTGTTGATTTTGCATCATATTAATTAATTCATAATGTCATTTGTCGTGAAGATCAAATTTATTGTCATTTGAAATCTTTGATAATTTCTTGTAATTATGTCTTAAAATAGCATCAACGATGCATCAACATTTGTGATCATTTCAATTAAATCATTTGACAATAAATGCTGTTTTAAGTAGAATAATCTTTCTCATGTGAGATGATGCAAATTGAAATCTTCTACAAGAATGCATTCTTTCGACATGTGTAACATTTTTTCAATGTTTGAAAAACTTTTTTTTTCATAAATGATTTTATGATTTTTGAGTGATGAATTGTATGCTTCATGAATGTGTATAACTTTCTGAGTCATCTGTATGTTGTCTGTTAATATCTGTAACATAATCATGTTTACATCTTTGAAGTGTCATGTTGAGTATCAGATGTTGCTGTCAATTCTTTTATTTAGATAGAAACAGATTTTATTCTCATTATTCTTCAGCATGAAGTTGACAGTTGCTGAGCAGTACGCTCTGAAATTCTCATCAAATTGTCAAAGTTCTTGAAGAATCAAAATATCATAATTTTTTTATCTTTTTCTCATGTAATAGCAGATCAACAACAAAATTTATCTGTATGAGATGCTGACTACAAATCTTTTGCAAGCTATGCTTGTCAGAAGAGCTGAACAATCTCATCAACATTAACAGAGCAGTAACAACATTTTACTCATGCATTGAGCTCACACACAGTCGAAAAGCGAGACAATAACAACGCGATCATCAACGCATTAAAGCTCACATATACACAGAAGAACAGCAACGTCTTTGTATACATGCTGCAACTCATATACAACAATTACACAATCACTGCAAAGACATGACTCAGCTTTTGCGCACATACACATCTGTGCAACGCAGTAAATTGATCGATTTCGATTTTCTGATCGATTTACATGCGTCACAAATACATAAATCAAAGCTCATTTAGTTCATTCAGCTGAGTGATCATACAATGAACTTGAAAGCTCACGTCAAAGTGATCAGCTTTTCTCTACATAAATCAAAGCTCATTTAACTCGCTTAACTTAATGATTATATAAACAAGTTGAAAGCTCACATTGAAGTGATCAGCTTTCACAATTTTGAATTATTTATATGATCATATGATCATATAAACAGTTCACACGTTTGTATGCATACTCTATTGATGTAACTGTTCAATGAAAAGATATACAGCAGTAATTATGACTAGATTACATGTAATTTAACATATATACAGCGTCTAGATAATATCATAGTCATAGACTGCATGCATTTAATAAAGAAATATAAAAAATATAAAAAATAAAAAATCATGTAATAGCATTATCATCATCTTTTTTCTGAACTTGTGAACATTGTACTGTAGTATTTGAAGCTTCTTTTGCTGAAACATTAAAGTTCATCTTCAAAGTTGTTTAATATTCTCTTGAGTGTCTGCAATATGCTTGCTTTTCTTGTAAGATTTTCAAAAGAAGATGATACTGAAATTGATGTAATTAATATTAACTTCAACTTATTTGTTTTTGACTTTTTGACTAAATGATTCAATATAATGTTTTCGAATGTGATAATTATGCTGAGCAGATAACTTTCATTTGTTAAGTGTCTCTGTTTTCTCTTTAAGTCATTGTTTATCAACAATCTTAAACTGATAAATGTTTTTATGAACATCTTCAATATCATCACTTTGAGTTTTCTCTGCTTTTTTATGACGTGATATAAAGATCTGTGTTTTGCAACTTTCTTTATTCTCTCTTTTTTGATCTGTCATTTATGACATTAAAAGTCAAAAACTCTGTGTATATTTTAACATACTTCACATTTTCACATGTCTTGAGTCTATTTATAAAAACAGTGCTTTAAGCGATGATTTAGCATGCAGTAAACGCATCTTTGCTTATTTTTGCATTCATATGTTTTATGATTGTAGTTTTGACACTTTAAACACTGATGTGTTCTACAATTTAAATCATAGAACTGCGTGATTTTTATGTTGATCTCATGATATATCTTTTCATCAATTAGCTTATTCATCATCTCAACGCTGATTATGCATATTATCAGCGAAATGTATCTCTTCTGTTCACTATTCTTTGTGAGTGTTACGAGCGTACCAAGGCTGAATAGGGCTAGTCAGTGCCTCTAGCTCAGATCTGACTCAGCCCCTATTTTCTTTCATCAACATCTCTTTGTTCAACATCATCTTTCTTTCTACATCACATTCTACTCGTGTCACAAACACATTTTCTTCGAGCTTAGCGCAGCCTCTGAATATTACTTAAATAGAAGCTCTTGTACTCATCTTCTTCTGTATTCTTAATATTCAGTTATAGCTACCTCTAAAGATCAAGCACTATTCAACCCTGACTTTCGCTGATTGACTCATCTAGGCACGGTTCTGACATTATATTAAGAATTCGTTAATCACACGATACTGATCTCATTACTCATTCAACATACTCGTCTAGGCAGAACGAGTCTAAAGAAATTCGTTTACCTGATGATCGACGATAATCGAAAGATAGAACAACACTAGAGGGTTGAATAGAATCAACGACGAGGCTGTTTGAATTGCTAGACTACTTATCGCTCATTAAGTACGCAAAGTTCACTCGATTATGAGAATCACGATAAAGAATCTTCGTGAATTGCTCAAGAATCAAATCGATCGATAGATTCAACGATAAAGAACCTTCGTTGTTTGCTAGAGAATCAACCAAATCAATCAACAAACAAACCTCATCTTCTTTGTTGAAGATTAAACATCACTCTATACGCCTTTCTTCTTCAATCGTCGAGCATCGTCATTCGTTCGGCCCCCTTTCAAAACAAACCTCATCATGTCTAGTCGTTCGCTCACTGAAGAGCATTTCGAAGAATTTCGAAATCGTTTCTCTCAAACCTCTGATGCTGATTCATCGAAATCACGAACGGAATCACCAAGTGCTGCATCATTCATTCATGAAGATGACGAATCATTCGCTGAAACGATAATACTCTTCGTGTTCTACGAAATCTGAAAGGCTTGAAGTCTAGTTCTTGATGAAGAAACAGATCGACTCTACGAGTTAGATAAACAACAAGAAGACGAAATCAAAGAGTTGAAGACTAGGCTTCAAGCTAAAGAAAACACTTCTTCTGATTTCACCTACTCTGAGCGTTCTAGATCTCAAAAAATACCTGATTCTTCGCTGTTTACTGATGAAAAGAACTCTACTTGAGAGAACTGATACGGAAAAATTCAGGATAAACTAGAGATCAACGTCGATCTCTTTTCTAATGAACGAGTCAAATTGAGCTATATACATTCTAGATTATTCGATGACGCAGCTGAGATCACTCAAGCTAGACGCGAACGTGACTGTGTCAATCTTTATAAGATCGTCGACGATCTTTTGAAAGAGCTAGCTCAGTTGTTCAATGACTCGAATAAGAAAGTCAACTTTCGTAGAAAATACTACAACTTGGTTCAAGAATTCAAGAAATTCAGTGAATTCTATACTCAGTTTCAACGTCTATCTTTCTATCTAGACTATCACGAGAAGCAACTGATCGCTGATCTGAAAGATAAAATACACTCTCGTCTTCGATTCGTTTGAGTAGGTCAACTAGTTCAACCTGATTTCCTAAAAGAAATTCGTTTCTACCTGATTCATTTGAATAATGATCAGCGAGTCATTCGAGAGATCAAGAACAAGATCAAACGCGTCAATGATCTTTCTAAGACTATCTTTCATAGAGCGACTGTTATCACTCAGTCAGTCGATCACTCGAAGTCTGACCAGCTAAAGTCGCGCGGCGCGGTTTTAACTAGCGTCAAAGAAGCAGACATTCTAGTCGAAAGCTGTTTCATATGTCATAAATCAGATCATAGCTCTAAAGAGTGCCTCGATCGACCTACTAGAATCAATGCAGTGAACAATGAATATGATCGCTTCGATTTCAATTCGAATTCCGATTCAAAAAACTAGTCATCTCTTCAAAAGTCATCGAAGGGGTAGAGATTATATCTTTGTGCAAACTAGACGAAATTCTACCGAAAGAAAATTACTTTGAAAAGTCGTTTCTAATTGACGCTCACCTCATCTCTCAGAACCGATCTTTCAGCCTTCGTTCTCTAATAGACAGTGATTCAGTCGTCTACACGATCATACATTCTAACCTAGTCGATAAAGTATGCGAGAAACTGGGAATTCAACCTATATCACTGGCAAAAGAGAAGCTAATAAGAGGTTATGATGAGAAGATATCTAAGAAGATCATCACTCATAAAATTCTACTCAATCTCATCATCGAAAGTCATAAGAAATTGACTGTATCAATGCTGATAGCTGATATCGATCATCATGAAGTCATATTGAGTAAGCTCTGAATGAACAAAAACGGAATATTATTGAATATGCGAAACGACGTCATTGTTTTTTCGAACCAATTGAATACTTCTATTTCGGTTTTTCCGATTCTCTTCAATTCAAAGCACTCAAGTTGGTTGCAGTCAACTTCGTCTTCTTCAACCACTCAGACTAAGACCTCTATGATGCTCAAACGACTCGTTCGAAAAGAGTCATTCTCGATTCGAAGCATAGATGCAGCTTCGTTCAAAACGCTGTTGAATCGTTCAAAGAAGAACAAAATCGAAGTCTTTGCTCTATTCATGACGAACATCAATAGGGAAATCGCGTACAATACTCAGAATGATTTGAACGCTCTAAACGTCTCTTCAATCGATGAAACGACTCAGAATTTGAAAGATATTAAAGCAAAGCTGTCACCGAAATATCATGAGTTTCTAGATGTTTTTGATCGAGCTCAATTGAATAAGCTACCTCCTCATCGCTTCTACGACCATAAAATCGAGCTCATCAGTGATTCAACGTCTTCTCACTGTCGAGTCTATCGAATGTTCTCTGTCAAACTTCTGAAAGTAAAGAAGTACTTAAACGAGAATCTGTCGAAGAGATTCATCACTTCTAGTCAGACTCTCTATTTCTTCCCCGTTCTATTCGTTCTCAAAGCAAATGAAGATCTTCGATTCTGCGTGAACTATCAAAAGCTAAATGTCATTTTCAAAAGAAATAGGTATTCTCTATCGCTGATAGACGAGATCATTGATAAAATAGTGAGTTGCAAGCATCTGACTAGATTGAACATCATATCAGCGTTCAACAAACTTCGAATGCATCTCGATAACGAGAATTACACCACTTTTATCACTGCTTTAGAAGCATATAAATACAAGGTGCTATCATTCGAACTGACTAACGAATCGATCTTCTTTCAGCAATATATGAATGATGTTCTATGAAACTTTCTGAACGACTTTTGCCAAGTCTATCTAAATGACATTCTCATCTATAGCAAAACGAGAAAGAAACATAGAGATCACGTCAAACTAGTATTGAGCCGACTACGTGAAGCTGAACTGCAGATGAATATTCGAAAGTGCGAATTCGATGTAGAAGAGACTGTCTTTCTAGAAGTCATTGTATCAGAACTAGGTCTTCGTATGAATTTCAGCAAAGTGACAGTCATAGTCAGCTGAATCACTTCGACCAACCTAAAAGAAATTCAGAACTTCGTGAGATTTGTTAACTTCTACCGCCGTTTCATTAAGAACTTCTCGAAGCTAGTCAAACCGTTCACTCAGCTGACAAGAAAGAACACGTCTTTTGTTTGAAACGAGGTCTGTGTTCAAGCCTTTGACAATCTAAAGAAACAAGTCAGCTCGATCTCAGTACTTCGTCACTTCAATCTCAAACGACAAGCTATTCTGAAGATCGATGCTTCGAACTATGTAAAAGGTGAAATACTATCTCAGTACGATGACGAGAAAGTTCTTCATTCGATGATCTTCTACAGTAAAAGCATGATTCTCGCTGAAATCAATTATCACATCTATGACAAGAAATTGCTAGCCATTATTCGATGCTTCGAACACTGACGACTCGAGCTGAAGTGCACTGAACTACTCATTCAGATATTCATCGATCATCAAGCTTTGAAGATCTTCATGAAAA
>JAABUL010000368.1_pt1 | contig 96827 bp, 98 predicted proteins | sample 5559151 | NCBI WGS metagenome assembly JAABUL01 (sample SAMN10711876, study PRJNA513368) | rock metagenome | isolation source: Antarctica rocks | place: Antarctica: Victoria Land, Pudding Butte sud | reverse complement strand
TGCCGGGTGGTTGGAGACGACGTTTGAGAATAAGGCGGAGGGTGAGACGGGGGCGGAGGGAGGGGAGGGGATGGAGGTGGATACATAGGAGTATCTGTGGAGGGAGGATTGGGAGGTTCAGGCCGGCTCCAAGTGATGGGTACTGCATGGCGTGGCGTTCATGGCGAGTGCATGAGCATTACTGAGCGAAAGGACGGATAGCTGTGTGACAATACTAGACGGTGCATTCACTATCGATCGTCCGTCGTGCTCTTTCACCTCCTCAACCTCGTCGACTGTGAACATCCACACGGTGCTGTTCTCAGGCACATATGCAGATCTATACCGCTTTGTTCGTGCACGGTCCCTCGCCTCCTCTTTCGGACCCAACTTCACTTCGACACATCTCACTTCATCTTTTCATCTTTGTCTGCTCGCTGGGTTTCAAAGCGAGGAAGCAGAAGAGCATCGGTGGAAAAAGACGATTGAGAAGAGTCGAGCGCGCCGTCGATGCCAGTGATGGAGAAAACTCCGGTCGAAGAGTGGCCACGATGGGCAAGGAGGAGGAAGAATCAACGATGTACCACTCCTTGAAATCCTGACATTCAAGTTGAAGACCAGACGATCGTCTTTCCCAATGGCCATGGTCGTGTGCTTGTTGAAACCCTCTCCACGTGATATGACCCAGGCGGCCTCCTCTTGCATGTGAAGTTTCTCCAAGTCCAGCAAACACCATTCAATGCAAACTCAAGATAAGTCCATCGAAGTCAAGTATACCATCAAGCTCTTGCTCCTTTGCTTCTCCGTCTTCATCTTGGAATAAATACCGCCCTGGTGCGCTCTGAGACCATATCACGCCTGCAGGACATTCGAGTCAGTGCATCACGAGCCCCCATCAGCAATCCGCGCAAACATCCACACGATCAATTGAGTTCTGCAGGACGCTCCCCACTCATTACGCCCTGGCTGCTTGAAGGTTCTCGTTCCTCGATACCGACCTATCGCGCCGCCTGGTGGTAAGCAGAATCGCGCTCTCCCGCCAATCGACCCGCCGCCCTGGACCCCTGACCCGCCCAAAGTTCCCACAACCTCACTACACAACGCGGAGACCACGAGGTGCCAGCATCGACTGACTAACCACCGACGCCCCTCTACCAGCCATCTTTTTAGTGTCGACCTATTTCTCAAATTTTCTGCTGCTCTTTCACCATCTCAAATAACTTCCACAACCTCTTCTCAGCATACCACGATTTTCATACCGACAGCTATCCCACACATCATATCAAGTCTCGAACACCAGATCAGCCCCTACCGTAGCACACACCGCGGATCCGACACTCGAGATGGACGAATTCGACCGCATCGCTGCTGGAGATATCGGTCTAGGTCTGAGTTACGACTGGACTGCGCTCGGGGCTGGTATGGACCTTCCTGGCGACGGTACCGACCTCTCGAACGTAGCAAATGGGTCTGGCCAGCAGTTCATGGCCACGAGGGCACCTGCTCCGATGTTCGAGAACGGCAATTTCGGCCAGGTTAACCAGTTCAGCTACGGAATAAACGACCTCAGCAGCCTCGGCCAAAGCACCAGCGCCAGCTTCTCCAACTTCGCAAATGGCCATGGCCAGCAGTTCATGGCCACGAGGGCTCCTGCTGCGAATTTGAAGAGCTTCGATCTCAGCTATGGCGCCTTCCAGCAATCGTTTGTGCCTCCCCAAGCAAACATGGGCTATCCGTCGCCTCTCCAAGGTCAAAATTTCCAATATGCTCAGGTACAGCAGAATCTCACCACCCAGCACCCTATCTCGAACTTCGGGAACCAATTTCACACGATGTCGCCAGCCACGGCCGTCGCACCGCCTCTCCACGGTCAAAATTTCCAATATGCTCACGTACAGCACAATCTCGCCACCCATCACCCTGTCTCGAACTTCGGGAACAACTTCCAGCCGACGTCGCCAGCCCTGGCCAGCCCGTCGCCTCTCCGCCGTCAAATTTTCCCAAATGCGCACGTACAGCACAATCTCGGCTTCCAGCGCCCTGTCTCGACCTCGGAGAGCTTCTGCCAGATGCCATCACCAGCCCCGGCCAACTCAACCACTCTCCGCGCTCAAAATTTCCCAAATGCTCACGTACAGCACAATCTCGGCTTCCAGCGCCCCGTCCTCACGCCGGAGAGCACTCCCATGGTCCGCACCGACAGCGGTATCTCGATGACAGACAGCCGCAAGCGGCCACACCAACAGATGACGCCCGTAGGCGCTGTCGTCGACCTCACCACCAAGTCTCCGTCCAAGAAACGGAAGATCGCACAACCAAAGACGCTGAATGACACTGTGGTGCGCGACACGATCAAGACAGCCAAGATCCGCAGCCCGGTCAAACAGTCACCACAAACACCAAAGCAGACCAACACGGCCAACAATCTACAGTCGAATGAGGGCCTAATGCTCTTCAAGATGCTGGCGCAAGGCGCACAGCAGAACCTCGGCCGCCAGTCTGCAGCGATCCCCGAGTTGCCAATCACACCACCAGACAGCCGCCATGGCCTCAGCGCACCCAGCTCGATCTCGGAGAGTCCTGACCTCGCCACCCTGCTCCGAGCCGAAATCGACCATATCGACGCCGTCGAGAACGAGAATTTGCCGCTAAACTACATCAAAGTGGGTGACGACGAGTACATCGACGGCGTTTACGTCATGAAGAGCGCTGTGGGCTACAAGGGTCCGAGGACTTGAACAGTGTTCTCGAAGATCGCATCATACGGCTCATGGCCACCACACTGCTTTGCTCGAGCGTTCACGAATTGTGAGAACGATGTATCTAGCTCTCACTCCAATCAACTGTCCTGCCTTCCTTCGCGCTCTGCTGCGCTAACTCAATGATCCTGATTCCCGCCCTGCTCTCCTCCGGCTTCACCGCCACCTCCTTCTCTCCACGAACTGCGGCCGCGAGGTCGCGGTAGTAGTCCATGTACGAGCCCGTCTGACTCGTGATTTTGCCTGTGAAGACGACGCCAGTCTTGTCCTTCTCGAAGCTATCATCGAGTGGCTTCTTCGTGTGAAGCGTGCCGTGATAGCGCGAGGGTTCGACACCGAAGCGAGAGTCGTCTGCTTTCATGTTGTCTTCTAACAAGTGGTCCATTTGTACGTCTTCGCCTTCCTACACTGCAATCAGCATCTGCTCTCACTAACTTGGCGCGTGGGGGCAGGAAAGGCTCGTACCTTTGTGAAGCTACCATTCGTGCCTCTAACCCAGTACTTCAGCTGCTTAGTCTGCGGGCTCACGACTGTGGTCTTCACAGTAGCGATCAAGTGTTTCTGCTCGCCGCCGTACTGCAGAATAATGGTGAAGGAATCGTCAATAGCATCGTCCGCGCCACCTTCTCGCAAGACGCGCCGGAAAGCTGTCACAGACTTGGGCTTGCCGAAGAGCAGGAGGGTCTGGTCTAAGGAATGGGTGCCGAGACCGTACATCATGCCGCCGGCTGGGGACTCGGCTGGCGTCTAGACAAACAATTCAATACGTGGGTTCCGCTTACGCTCAGATGGTGGACCACGTACCTTCGCACCCCAATTCGCCCACGGTGGGCTATCGAGATCATAGTGGTTGGCGAACTCGGTGATCTTGCCGAATGGGTTCGGGTCGAGGCTCATCAAGTGCTGGAGTGTACGGAAGTCGGAGTCGTAGCGGCGGTTCTGGTAGACGGTAAGGATTTTGCCTTTCTCCTTTGCCAGGGCGATGAGCTTGTCTGCTTCGGCTGTCGTCGCTGTGAAGGGCTTTTCGATGACAACTACCGACGGCATGTCAGGTCTCATATATCACAGTTTGCAAAGAATTAGACGGCATACCATGCTTCCCAGCCTCCAAAGCCTGCTCGCCAAACTCGCAATGCGTATCAGACGATGTGCAAATGATTACCAAATCGACATTCGAATCCGCGAGGAGGTCCTTTGCAGTCCGGTAATGCTTCGCTTCTGGGTAGTCGACAGTGCAATGCTTTCCAGGCTCAACATTTGATTTATCGCTTGGCGCCTCTGCTCGCTGAAGGAAGGCGACAACTTCGTAGTCTGAATTGGGAGTGATGAATGGTAGATGGAAGCATTTTGTCGAAAAGCCATAGCCCATGAGGCCTACTTTGATTGGTGCCATGTTGTATTGCCAAGAGAAGTATATTGGAGGTTTAAATGTTGACAGAATAGACGTTTTTGAGCTGCCTTTGAAAGTGTATTCAACTTGAGTTTTGACGAAGTTGTGGATTCGGTAGAGCTACCCATTTAGGCTGAATGCTGAATGCTTGAGGAGGTGGAAAGAAGACATGACGAGTGCAGGCATAAGGTGTAAAACAAAGCTGATATGCCGATGGCAGAGGAGAAAAGGACCTTCCTAAGGCGTACTGGTGCTTCGAGGAGCTAGTCATGGTAGGAGGCAAAGACAAAAGAAAATCACACTCACTAATACTGCCAGGACGACTGATAAGTGAGTGGCACAGTTTGAAGAAGACGTCTATGAGCGGGTTGAATTTGACAGCTCATCTTTTCTTGCTTCCGCCACTGTCGGTCTTGCCTGCCATCCAGCCAGCAAAGTCGAAGTTCTGGACCGAGTTCTGAACTGCAACAGATGTTGGTTAGTATGATTGTTTGAGACCTGAAGCAGGGGAGCAACACACTTGTGCTTGCAGCTTGGTCTGCGCCGGTAGGGGGTCCTTTGCTTGAAGTCATCTGCTCCATCTCTGCCTTCATCTCCGGGTCCACTGTACCTCGTTAGCACAAAGCCTTTCAGTTCCTGTACTCGACACGTATGCCACTCACTGTTCTCCATCATCTTCGGCAGCCCAAAAATCATCACTACCGAGACTAGCGACATCAAAATCATCGGGCTCTTCAAGAAGCTCAACAGATTGAAACCACCCCTCTCCACGTAGAATTCCTTCTGCGCGTAAGGCCGCACCTCGAACTTAGCCACATTCTGCGCAGAGCCGTACGAGGGACCTTTGTTGCTCCACTCATTGCCTCTGAACGTCTGCCATGCTTCGATTGTCTGCTGCGAGGCAGCGTCCTCCGTCTTCTCCACGTCTATCCGGAGTGGTGGGAACTGGTGGTCGCGGCTGTGGACGGTGAGGAGGTAGCTTGCGCTGTCGATGTCTGGGAAGAGGAAGGTGTTGTCTCTTCGGAGAGGTACATCGTATCGTACCCCAGGCGGTCCAAGGAGTACTGCGTGTGTCGATGCTGAGAGCGATGCTGGGTTAGGCAGTTGTGGTGATGCCCCTACCGAGATGGTCAGGCGGGCGGCGGAGGCGACTGCTGCACTCGCCCAGAGCGCATATAAGGTGGTGAGAAGCATGATGTTGCTATTGTAATTGTCCGCGGCCTAATACTCATATACAGCAACCTTGAGTTCACTCAAAACGCGGGTGTTGCCGTCGACTAAACCCAAACAAGCGAGACAAGCAACGACGATCAATGATGTCGTTCGGTATAAACGTGCCTCACTTGAGCTCGGTCCAGAGGATCCATTGCACTTCATCGACGTTGCACGGGAAGGTGCATAAATAGCGGTGCTGGAGCTCAGAACGGCGGTTGTCTCGAACGAACAAACATGTCCATCTACTCTCGGCTATACCGCTGCAGGACATTGGACAAGGACAACAACCCCGTTGACCCGGCGAAGATCACCCAGGACTCACCATTGCTAAAACTCCCGAGGGAACTGCGAGATGAAGTTTTGACATATCTCCTCGAGGTACGGAACGAACCACCTCCATACCCACCCACTACTGGACGCCGGCAGAAGCTCCACGATACGCATGACGCACTATTTGCTCCCTTTCGCTACCCACCGTGGGTATGGGTGTGTCGACAGCTTCGCAGCGAATGCTTTGAGCTCGTCGCCAGCCGTATGGCAGGGGCGCCGTTGAAGGCCGAGCTGGATATCATCTTCAAAGGCTACCTCTCATGGCCAACGTGGACTTACCTGCCTCCCAAGCTACCGCGAGAGACCCCTTTCGATCTGGAGGTAACACTGCGCATCTTCAGCACAGAGGCCTTCCGGTCCAACGATGGCTGGCCCCGTCAACCTGGCACGGCATTTCGTGACCTACTGTTTATGCTCAATAACTTGCTGCACAACGGACCCTCTTTGAAGAGCAGCCGCGAGAATGGAGGTCTCTACCGTATGAACAGGCTTTCGGTTGTTGTATCGTTCCACGATGACTACACGCCTGATACGTTCCCGGAGACTGCTCACAATATTTTCAAGATGGTCAAGCAGCTTGCCACCGTTGGCCTGACGAGCAACATCGTTAGGACCGTCCGAGCGCATACGGAATACGACCAGCAAGGGAAGAAGCTGGTCTTCAACGGCGAGTGGGATGTTCCCGAGAAGGTCGAAGCCGCGAAGACCCAGCAATGGAACAGCATGGGCTTCTTCTGTCCAGCCCAGATCTACTCGCGGTCGCGCTACCCGACGTCCCACGGTACCTAAGAGAGCGAAAGATATGGCCCTGGCAAATCGTGCTGCCGAGATCCGCGGCGCAGGTTCAGCACTCGCTTGGACATGATGTTCGACTCAGATCTGTGCTTCGTCCCGGGGAGCCGTAGCAGCATGCGGTACATAGCACTCACGGGAAGCATCTGTCCGATTCTATGAGCAACATTGCCGGCGTCTGGTCTCCACTTGCTTCGAGCCGAACGACAATCTCAAGGTCGAGTGAATGGCCTTCTCACCAGATGTGGTCCGAAAGATCTCCGCCACCGCCTCCCTCACCGAGACACCGCAAACAGCACATAGCCAACAGTCATATACTATTCGGAAAACGTTCATCAATCAGGGAAGTAGCTGGAACAAGATCTGTCACTTCAGTACGGAACTCGATTCATCGAGTTCGATGCCGGGCAACGGGGATTTCTTCCCTTTTGATATTTTGAACTTTTATTCTTTCGATCGTCTCACTCTTCAGTCGAGGTTCTGGTGATGGTGATGGAACGTATATCATGGATCATGTTAGGAGGAGGATGCGTCCGATGTATAGTCGTGCAATCGTCATATAATGCAATGGAACTTTTCGTAACGAACGACTCAAATTTTCCGTGTACAGAACGAAAATGCAACATCTGATAGCCTCAAACCCTCCCAGATCATCTTCATTGCCATCATCATCTATGCGACGAACGCCTTTGGCGCCTTTGCGTGCCTCTTCTTCGCGCCGCTCCAGAGAGCCGGGCCGGGGATGGTGTAGCTCGAGATGGTCTGGTAGATGCTGATGAGGATACCTGGGTCGGTGGCCTTGTAGAAGGCAGTGGCAGCTGTGCCAGACGGGACGGCGCTGCCGGAGCCAGTAATGGCGAGGTTGATGCACTGAGGGTAGTTCTGCGCGCCGTTGGCATTGCCGGCGGAGTGGAGACCAATAATCTCGTGGCGAAGGACGTAGTTGCCTGGTGCAACGGACGCTGGGATCTTGACGGTCCAGGTGACGTTGTTGGCTGTTAAGGTGTGTAAGCATTATTACGTGTGCGGATCATGAAGGGAGGATGGTTCACCAAGAAGTTGATCAGATGCCCATTTGCCTGGTGGGGCGGAGTCGTCGATGAGCCCGCCCTGGTCGATCTTGCCCCAGCTGAGGGTGGACTTGTCGACGCTTGAGCAGCTGCCACTGCACTTGGCGAGGTAGTCAATGACTGGTCCGTGATGGCTATCGGGCCAGGTGTTCCACTGGAGGTCAATGGACGATCCGGCGGTCACTGGGATCGAATCTGTGCCGGGCGTGGCGCTCTTGTGACAAACAATGTCCTGTTGAGAGTTGTCAGACATTGCTCCTGAGGCAGAAGGTATACGTTGTGGCTTACCTGTGTGCCGTATGCATCTGGAGAGACAAAGCCGTTGTCCTGGTTGAGTGCATACCAGCCGGCCGTTGCAGGCTTCGCGGACAGATAGAACCAGTTGGGGTTGCTACCCAGGTACCACTTGCCTCCGCTGACAATGCCGGAAACGTAGCCGTGGGCAGAGACAGCTGGCAACGCCGCAATGGCCGCACTGGCGATGCTTGGGATGGTGAAGGAGTGCAGCTTCAAGATGTGGAGTGTTATTGATGTTGTAGAAGAGATGTCGTGGTCACTTGGACGTTGAAGAAGTGAATGGAAGAGCCGGTCAACGGTCTTGGATCAAGCGATGGGATAGTTGGTGTTGGAACACTGCGGTGTGCTTGTAAAGAATCTATAGAAGAGTGCTGGAAGCCATGTTCAAATACCTTGCACTCCTGGCTATGCCATGCAAGGAAATGACACCGGATGAATCGTGCTGCAGGCGATGTGGTTACGCCAAACATCGTCCCGGGACCTCAAACTATTGGAAGCGGCTAGTATATTGCTTTTTGGGTCCATGAAGGTCGCTGTGTTCCTTGACACTCTCAAGATGAGACGCAGATATGCCTTGGCCCGCGATGACGGGGCGACATCCGGAGACTGACAAGCCCTTGCTAGCATGCTTGCCTGGGTCGTCGCTGCAAAGTCCTGTCCGTCCAGGTGACCTTCGGCATATATCTATATTGACACCAAGGACATTTGCTGGTAGGGTGACCTTCGCTTCGCACAGCTGGACGGTCGTTCATCAGGCATGGTAAATCGACAGCGTTATTGAGGGTGTCGAGCTCTCTAGTATCCTCGGGTGAGCACTTTTGAGGCAGATCATTGTCCTACAACATCACTATACGCGAGACAACCTGCCCCTTGGCGCTGGGGTATGGATGCTTGTCGCTCCTTTCCGCACTCGTGGCTGGGTGGAGAGGCGGAGCGACAGCAGGCTCTTCCCAGTGGCTCCTCTACCCATGCCTCATGCCATTATTCTGGAATGTCCGGCTTGTCTCTGTCGTTTCAAAATGTAGACGCTGTACGATGAAGAGTGCGAGAAGTGAAACGCGGAGGAAATTCGAAGGCTCGAAGCGCCTCTTTCTTTTCTGGCTGAATTCTCCTCTGGTCACGTGCTAACGACGACAACATTAACAGTCTTCCCGTCTCCTCTCTCCACACAACATCGTGCACTCCACCATTATAACCCTGGCTGCTCGGAGAATAAGCCAGGCTTGGACAACGTTCAAAGCCTAGCGTGATCGATGTACTGCCACATGCAACGGTTGGCTTGGTTAAAGATGCAAGGTCGTCTTCTCAAGGCACCATAGCAGCCGATCTTTTCACTACTACATGGTGTAGCGGAAGCGTGGGTGTCTGTAACCAAGCTCGCCACCTTCCTGTTGAAGTCTATACTCTCGCTTGCCGGCTTCTCGCGCCGTGTTTTCCCATCTAATGTATAGCATGTTCGCCACTACGCCAATCAGTGTCAGGCAGATCGCGCCCAGGTTGATACTATGGCCAGTTGTGTAGTTGGGCGCGTCGCTAGAGAGGTAGGTGAACGTGGCGACGAAGGCTCCGCAGTTACCGATGGCCACTTGGAAACCGACTCCTGTCGCGCGGACGTAATGTGGTGCCAGATTGTTGCTAAGCCAAGCCAATATCAAAGGGGAGCATGGAAACGCGCCTGCCGCGATGAAGAAGGTGCCGGCATATCTGACTCCGCCTGTGTTCGAAGCGAGCTGCATGATATAGCCTATCGCAGCCACCGAAAGGCCCAGTACAATTAGTGGGCCGCGCATCTTGATCTTGTCGCTAATGAAGGAGACGATGATGACCACGAGAAATGCCAGGAAGTTCGGAGGTACGGTGAACAGCTGTGCCGAGATGTCTGAGTATCCTAGTCCTTCGATAATGCTTGGTAAGAACAGCGAGTATGAGTAGATGGGGATCAAAATCAGGAAGAAATTTGACGACATAAGAATCGTGTTGACGTTCAGCAGAGCGAAGCGGACCTACAGCATGTCAGTCAGGCCTCCTCGATCCATCGGAAACCAATATTTGATCTTACCGCGGACCAGCTGAACTCCTCTTCTTCGACCTTTTCCGAGCTCGTCGCACCTTGCATGTCCAGATGGAGTCGATGCGCAGCAATCCATCGTTCGTCTTCCGTGAGAAAGCTTGCAGATCCAGGGGTATTGGGCAAGAAGAAGAACGCAACGGCTGCGACGATGATGGTGATTGTACCTTCGATGAAGAAGATCCAGGGCTACAGAGAGTCGGTCAGTTACGGGTGCCCATGAAGACCGATCAGAAGCAACAACATACCCAGCCATTGTACCCATGGTAGTTGATCTGGGACAGTCCCGTTGCCAGCAAGCCTCCGAACGCTCCACTCAAGGGCGCTGCGCAATAGAAAATTCCGAGCCGGAACATGAGATTATGCCGCTTGTAGAACATGCTCAGGTAGAGGATGATGCCGCCAAACATGCCGCCCTCGCAGGCACCTAGGAGTAACCTGCAGGCCACCAACCCACCGAAGCTTTTGACGGCGCCCATGCAAGTTCCTACTATGCCCCATGCCTACAGCGAGTCGACGGTCAGCCTATTTCTCAACTTTTCCAGGGCCTGGAGGCATCCTTACCATGGCCAAGATAGGCAAGTACCTCTCCGCCTCCAACATACTTGAGAAGCCAGTTCGAAGGTATGTCAAGGAGCACATAGAGGATGTAAAAGACGGTGAGTGCTACATTGAACATGTTGCCAGTGAGCTTGAGCTCGTCCTCCAGTCCATCAATCCTGGCATTGCCGATATTGGACCTGTCAATGAAAGCCAGTAACCACAAGGCAAAGATCCATGGCAGGATATGCAAATCGCACTTCCGAGTGATGCGTCGGTCGAGCGCAGGATCCTCGACGTACTCGGTCGGCCTGAAATCTCCGTTCTTTTCGTCGGCCTCCATGTGGTCCACAGCATGGCCATTCTGCGCCTTCTGAGCCATGGTCACAGTCTGTTCTCTGGAAGAGCGCTTAAACGCAGGGCGACGCGATAGTGCTCGATCACCTAGACCGAAACCACCGACTCGTTGAAAGAAGCAACTGGAAGAAATATCAAGAAACACGAGAAGTCTTGAAAAGTCTTGACCTACGTCTTGTATTCCCACGCCTACACGGCATTTCACGGACACGGCTCAGCAAGAGATCGACAGCCCACGCGATGTAGTGTTACAACGGTGTGCGGAGTTGCACGCTGGAGACGCGGCTGAAAGAGTCGACTGACGATGTTGGAGATCTCCACAAAGTCGGCAGTCGGGACGTCCAAGTGGCTGCACGTGACTGCTTCTAAGGAATGCTTGTGCTATTAAGCTCCACCGGCACCGCGCAGTATCGGCAAGCTGTTTTGATAGTACACACTCTAGCCAAAGACTCATACAGAAATGCCTCCAACGCCTGCCAGGCGCAGCCGTAGCACGCGCTTCCTCACTTTCCCACCAACGTCCGAAACCAATCCCATCTATTCCTGCGACTCCATGTGCTATGCAATACAAAGCATTAGGAGAAGATATCTTCAACCATACCTAAAACATGACCGAAAAGAAAACCGCGCCTGCTTCTGAGTTGATGGATCTCGACTGCCCTACGACCCCTCTCGCTAGAGAGAAGTGCACGGGCGCGCCAGTCAACGCGTTTCGGTTCCTATACCGGGAGATTGAACTTCTTGCCCTGTAATACCCTACATCAAGAAGTGTTAGCCAAGAGCGACGCGGGACCTTGGTGCGGATTTGGATTCGTACTTCGTGTAGTAGATCCAGAAGAAGTCCGAGTACAGCACGGTCTGCACGATCCCAGCAAGTACTGCAATCACATCGAAATGGCCGCCCTCGGCGAAGTACCTCCAGATCCAGTTGGGGATGTACAGGGCTCGGTATGCGCCCAGCGCGAACAGATAGTGCGTCGTTATTGTTTCTGCCTCACCCGTTCGTTGCAGCATGAATAGCTGTGGTAGGATTGCTACGGACTCCAGCCAGATCGAGAAGGCCCAGAGCATCTACCACTGGTCAGCGATTTGTGTTCTTCACCAAGTCCTGCATCAAGCACCAATGCTCGCTCTCAGCTACCCAACATACCTCCGGTGGCGAATATCTGTATGGAAACAGCAACCCCAATACCGCAGCCCCGCCCACCAAATATTCCACCTTGAAAGTATCCTGATTGGGATCGTGCGTGGGCTTGTAGTCGTTGAGCATGAGGTAGACGATGTAGGTCTGCGCCGAGATGAAGATGATCTTAAAGATGGTGTTCCAGACGTATTTGGTCGGGTCCGTCCAGAACAGATCGAGGTATCGGGTCACGTAGACGGCCAAGTAGAGGAACTGCGATTTGAAGGAGATGCCGGCCGCGCTCTGTATATGTCCGGGTCAGCAGCTGTCGCAACAACACTCTCAGGAATGGATATGCGCACACTCGACGATCGCATCTTGGCGAGGAGTATGAATATCGAAGCGACATGGGAAAGGTCGGCTGTTGTGTCGTTAGCCTTCCAATGCCTTGATCCCCGAAGCCAATGCGATCGCTACCTGCTATCCGGAAGAGATTCATCATGTTGGCGGTGTGTTGGCCCTGACGAGGGCCGGTGGGGCGTTCGGATCGAGGTTCTTTGGTCGTTCGCGAGTGTTGCTATGTTTGCGACTGAGCCGTCTCGAATCTCTCAACAACGGCCAGTTGTCACCAAAAATGTCCTGCAGGAGCCCCTGCTGCCGTACGCAACGGGCCTGCCCGAAGTCTAAGCGAGCGCGAGAGTGCGGAGACGACTCCCGAGATTTACAACAACACCTTCACCAAAACCGTTCGAGAATTCTGACGGAGAAGCGTCGGCAAGAATGGGGATGCCTGAGAATGCGCTGTTCTTCCTTTTGCACTCTTGTCTGAAGTCATGGTCACGAATCTAGCGCAGCCTTGCAACGACCAGCCCGATCGAAACGAGTTTTCTTCAACATTGTTTCAGCACACAATCATCAAGCTCTTGTGATTGAGTATCGTCTGCACGGCCTTCAAGTCAGCGGTATCTGCCTGGGGCACGACGGACGCCGACGATACACAGCCGGCCATCAAGACCATCAGCTGGTGAAGGAAGAGTGACTCACTTGTCCAGCATCTTCAGCCTTCGCCTGTATCTCGGATCAAACAGCAAACCATTATATGGTGTGTTATGATGATGGTGATAACCAGGGAAGTAGCTGCACCAATTAAAGCTATTGTCTCCGATTGCAAGCCTTTGACTCTGCAACAGGGCACGTAAAACTCGAGGTTGTGGCTGCAAGGTCTCACCCTCCCTTCCCTTTTGCTAGTCCAAAGGCTGCGGGTTCGATGCTGGATCCTGTCATGTCAAGAAACCGTTCTTTTGCGTTTTGACTCGTGGAAAAGGCATTAGTACGTTCTCTGCTTTGAGACTTCTCTGGATAATAGACTCTTCTGCCACTCGCAACGGCTCGCTCGTTTCTCGGACACATCTTTGAGCAGTCATATATTCCTGCGAACTGTTGTCTGCTAGGGAAGTAGCAACAGCCAAAGAATCATGGGTTTCACTTACGACTTCGGTCGTCCTTCCTTTTTGCTACTGTCGCAGAGGATTGCTGTTCGAATCCTGTTAGACGCAAGGAATTCAGTCATCTTTTTTGCCTTTACTTACTGGTGGGCTATGGCTTCCAGACAGTGGTACGATTCGACACCGGTACACCTCTGAGGGTACTGGTGCTTTCAAACCCTGCTGAACCTTCAGCAATAAAGGCCGAGCGACCCAGGACAGCCACTCTACTGCGAGCACGAGACAACACCACGAAGATGAGATAGAGAGCTACGACGTTCGGCATGAGCAGCCCTATGCATGGTTGAAATCGGCGAGAGGAACGTTGTGCTTTCTGTCGAAGGAGGCCAGTGGCCACCAAGCAATTGCGGCCTCGATCTCACCTTACGAAGCAAAGCAACCAGGCACGAGTTGTACACGAACACCGAGCTGCGACAGATGAGACATTCCTGTCGTGGTTGCAATGAAGCACAGCGACGGTCGGGAGCTGCATCGACAGGTAACCAGTACCATATCACACACCTCGCACCTCAGATCGTATGGACACGCACCACAATATTCTCGTTGGCCAACGACAATGGCCATCGAGTGTTCACCTTCTTGCTTTCCACGAAACGACGCTGTCTATGAACCTGGCGCAGTACGAACGACACTCTCGGCCTCGGCCTGCTTACCATCGCGCTCTGCCACACTGGCCGGCTTTGCTTGCTTACCACCGTCCTCCACCACTCTAGTCCGGCACATATTCGGCCCCTCTTCACGTCAACCATTATATTTGCAAAAAGAAAAAGCGCTCTCAGGGAATGTAGCGCATTGATCAGATCACGGAACCAGGTTCCAACTATTCTTTGAGACAGGATATACCGTCTTTATTCCCTTTTGCTAATTTTTTTGAAGGTCCTGAGTTCGACTCCTCTCTTTTGACCGGATTTCGCCTTCCTTCGAGACCTGGACACGAGATGAATTGATCTATTTACTTTCAATGTTTTGATAAATTTTTGTATCTCGTTCTTACGTTTAATCATGCAGCGTTCTTTCCTCTCCTTTCCCAAATTTCCATCTTCGTCTCAATCCTTCCAGATTGTGCCTTCGCAGACACCGGGCAGGCTCGGTTTGCTTACGACCACCACCCACCTCACTGGACCGGCATATCGTCGGACTCTTTCAGCAACCATTATATTCCACAAACAAGAAAGGGCTCTCAGGGATGTAGCTCGACTATCCAGCACGAAACACTGAACGCTTTCAGCTTGGGGCTTTGGCCTCTCTTCCCTTTTCCTAATCTTTTTCGTGAGTTCGATTCCCGTCTTCGATTGAATCGCGCTTCGCTTTCCACAGTGCATATACATGTATTCGACCTGGGCTCGTGCATTCTATCATTCTAGCTAGAGTCTACTCCTTTACTTCATCACACCCTTTTCTCTGATCCTGCGACTTTTTGTCCGTTCTGTTCGTAGATTACAACTTCCATGTCAAAGTCCTCAAAGTTACACCTTTCTTTTGCAGGCAGGCTCGACTCCCAACTTGCTTACCACCGTCGGTGGATCCTCGGCCTGTCTTGAACACCCATTATATTCAATCTTTGAAGACTGAATCTTAGGGAAGTAGCTCGACTATTATTGAACAGGCTAGTTTTCAAGACTGGGGCTTCGGCCTCCCTTCCCTTTTGCTTTTTTGCTAAGGTGTTTGGCGTCCTGAGTTCGACCCCGTCTTTTGCGTGACTTTCTATACCTGATTATCTCACATTCTGGACTGGACTTTGATAGATCTCTGTTCATTTATTTTTGCTCTCTGAACTTCTGCACCGTTTGATTTTCGTCTTCAAGCACCATCTCTCCTTGATCCTCATTGTATCGTGACTTCCCTGCTGTATCTTCGTACGTTTCGGAGCCTTCCAACGTCCAAGCTGCACCCTGCGGTTCTCCATGCAGGCGTCCGTGAGACGCACGGAGCGGTGACTCAGAGTACACACCGCCTACTCACCGCTCGACCAACTGACATATACAGTTCTCGAACTGTGCAGCTCGAGGGAAGTAGCTGAATCGAACCAATCGTTCAAGGACTGGCTTTACACTGAGGTTCCGGCCTCTCTTCCCTTTTGCAGTTGTCAAAGGGCGATCTTGGAAGGCGCGGGTTCGATTCGGGAGATGGGCTGCTTTTTGTTGAGGCGAGACGAATGCGATCTGTCCATAGTGATGTATCTCTACCATTCGGGAAACTAGTACATCTTTCCATAGTACCTTATTCTTTTGCTCTCCCTGTTCCATCACACCTACCTTCTCAATGCTCGAACATTCCTTCCATTCACCAAACGCGCCTTCCATCTGCAAACGCTCCTTCCCAAGCAGGTTCCCGTAAGCCGACACACCGCTCAGCACCTTCCCACCACCAGTTTCCCAACCTACATATACCGTTCCCAAACTTCTGCGTCTCAGGGAAGTAGCTACAACCAATACATATGTCACTTCGGTGAGCCCCCGAGACTTCGGTCTCTCTTCCCTTTTGCTTGCTTCTAATCAGAAGGGCGTGAGTTCGATCCGTGTCCTGGTGATTGAACATCAATTCTTTCTTTTTGATCGCTTTTAGTAAAATACCTTGCAGGTGCTGGCGCAGACGACTCTGTCTGTAGTCTTGATCTTCTTTTAAAGCCCGTAACAACTTTCCGTTCGTGACCATGTCCTCACCAGTTCATACTTACTCCTCGACAGCTTCGAAAGCTGTGTCCTCACCAAGACACCGCCGCCCCTGCGCCGCCACCAAGAGCAACCAACATATACAATACCCAAATTTCTGCATCCTAGGGAAGTAGCTGTAACAAACCATCCATTTGGATGATTCCTTCGGGTATCATGGTTACTTCGGTGCCAGCTGAGACTCCGGTCTTTCTTCCCTTTTGCTTGCCGTAGGCAGAAGATCAAGCGTTCGATTCGTGTCCCGTATAGAAGTCTTTTCTTTTTTTGTGCTTCTGGTTATTGCGAACTTCTGTAATTCCGTCTGTAGCTCTCCAAAGAGGTACCGTATATGCGTTTTCCTTTAGCTATCTCAATCAGCGCGATTGGTCTTCGGTGCCAGTGCCACACTTGCCTTTCAACTTCTTGTGTAGCCAGAAGCCCGAGACACCGCACCTGCACCTACCCACCGCCCAGCCCAACCTACATAAACGATTCCCAAATTTCTGCATCTCAGGGAAGTAGCTGCAAAAACATATGGCTGAGACTTTCGGGTTTCGAACCTGGACTTCGGTCCTTCTTCCCTTTTGCTTGTTTCTTGGCCAGAAAGGTTGGGTGTTCGATTCGTGTTCGGTGCTTTGAATTGGCTGCTTTTTGTTTTTGGGACTGCGGATTGTCAGTACAGTACCTTTATTTCTTGTAACTGGTCTACTTTCTTGTGGGATAGCAACGCTGCCCTGTGTTCTAGTTTCATGGACGTAAGTGGCCTTGATCTCGTGCATGCGGCGTTTGTACCTACGAGATGTCAAACGCAGACTTCAAGAAGCATAAGGTATCAACTCAGAACGTCTGCAGGTGGAACGATGTGTGTTGATGGGGGTAATTCTGCAGCTAGAAATGGCTCAGCTATGGAGAGGTGACATCGGGCTCAGTATCCTTGACGAGCTGGCGATTGCCTGCCCACACTCTGCAAGGCCGAGCCATACCTGCCTGCTCATGATGTCTTGTTGTTGATGGTCATATCACTGATTCCACGTCACTCCAATCCTTGCCCGACTCCAGTACTCAAGGGGGATCTCGCATCACTATTCATCCATCACAGGTCCGCCCCCTCATCCCCGAATCGTGTCGTGGTGTCGTGAAGTTTAGATCGCCTCGCCGAAGGTGTTCTCGCCGGAGTAGCTGTGTCCACGTCAGTATCTCTCCACGCAAATCTCTCACACCTCTGCTCGAGACAAGACTACAGTGTAACGTACGTGATATACAGAAACCCGTCCTCATCCTTGTGCTCCTCGTAGATGCTGCTCATCAGCGCGGCGGTCGGCGGCAGGACCTCGTCGACGAAGATGAAGATGGCCTTCTCCGGGGAGAGCTTGATGCGCTTGCGGATGACGTAGACGAACTGGCCCACGGTGAGGTCGGCAGGGACGAGGTACTTCTTCTTGTCGATGGTGGCGATGTCGGACTTTTCGACCTTCTCGCAGATCACCTAGAAGGAGTGTGTGTTAGTATGGAAGGACGGTGCCAGGGGGGTGAAGGTGGGGAGGGTGGTGGGTGGAATGTGAAGCGACGTACCGGGATGCGATCGGCGTACTTCTGGCGGATGCGCTCGGCCTCTGCTCTCCTCTTCTCGAACGGGCTGTCACCGTGTTAGTTCACTGTCGTCAGTGTGCTGCGGCGGTGGTTGTTCTTACTGCTGCGGCGTTTGTTAGCAAGCTGTCATGTCACACCAAGAAGCACTCGTCGCGCTGACGTACCTCATCCTTGAACTTGGACCTCATGTTTGCTGGTGCTGGTGGATGTTGTGTGGGATGTAGTGTCTGCTTAGGTGTGCTGGTCGCGAGTCGTGGAAGTTGGTGATGTTGGTGTATGAGTCCAAAAGAGAGAGAGAGAGTCGTGGTGTGTTGGAGCCTTGATGCGGGGCGCACCTTCTGGAAAGCGGTAAGCTAAGCTAAGCAAGTGGCCCGTGCTTGCGAGCAGATGACTAAATCGCAAGTGCGAGCATGTGATTAGACCAAACGCTGCAGTGAATCTTGCCTGCGCTCCTGTCTCACGGATGACGATGGTCACTGTGAATCCGAAGGTGAAGCACGTGGCTGTTCAACAAGACAAAGCCGGGGACAAGACTGCTTTGAACACGTGAAGACACGACAAAGCCAAGGGTCACTTGAACGATTCATCATGTCTACATAGGAAAGGCTGGATATCATCGACATATGTACCAACTGCGCCAAACTCCGATCGCTTCGAGACAGCCCAAATCCAACACTTCCCAACAATCACATCGTCGCCGTCGGGAAGTAGTACTCCTGCCAAAGGTAGTCGTAGTCCTCGATGAAGGTCCCGACCATATCCAGCAACGGCTTGCCTCTCAGCTTGCCCGCGACGCCCTGAACAACGCCCTTCGTCACGTTCTCGTAGAACGCCCCTCTCATCCCCCACCACGCCATCGCCCATCCTCTCTTCTTCAACTCCTCCTTCTCCAGCTGCGACAGCCCTCTCGCACCACCAGGCCGTCTCATCTCCATGTCTTTCTTGGCCAACTGCCTGGCACCGTACTCAATGCTCACCCCAAGTAGCCAAGGTCTCCAGTCCGCCTTTCCTCTGCCACCCTTCCGTCGGCACCAATATGACATCGCAGCCGCATAAATCACAGGTCGGAGGATATACATGATCTCCGCCGCCTCTCCCAACCCACCGACCCGATGCATCAACGCCTTCGGCGGCTTGATATCATCCGCCGTCAACACCTTACTCATCAAATAACTCGAAATATCCTCGCTCGTCGGTAGCGGCGGCAGCGTAAGCGACGTCCGCGGCATAGTCCACTGCTCGCTCCCAGCATCCGAAACATGACTCCGCTCGCTCGGCGGCGAATGGATCTCCTCGTCCTGCTGCTGCACCGGCTCCGGAACCGACTCCCTCTCCGGTAATGGCGGGCTCAAAAGCGGCCTCGAATTCGTCAATCGCATCAGAATCAACCGGCAGAGCGCCTTAATGACCTCAACAACCACCACAACCCTCCACCTCATCTTCTCCCCCTTCCGCTTCCCCATCATCTCAACCAACAACTCCGTATACTGCACACACTGCAACGTCGTCGCCGCCCTCCGGTACAGCGGGCTCTTCTGACAGTAGAACTTTGTGTACCTGCTATGCGGACTCTGCGGTTGGAGCATTTTCTTTCCGCCATTCACACTCTCCCGGACGGATTTCGAGAGCAGTTCGTCGTGCCATAGTCCTAGTAGTTGCACACCACTGTTCAGCGACTCGGACGCGATTTCTGATTCCCGAAACCGGCCGGGGATGATGTAGGTTAGACTTCGCAAAGCGCCTTCGACTTGCCCGACGGCGCCGGCGTTTTTGGTGATGAAGTCGCTGTAGCTGGTCAGGAGGGTGGAGGGGAGGGTGAGGAGGGAGTGGGTGGTGTTTGCGCCGGCCGAGGCGGCGGAGCGGAGGGTGTCCATCATTGCGACATTGGGAGTCCTTCCAACGGCTTCGTAGGTGCGTTGTGCGCTAGAGACAGGTGATGTGGTCGGTGAAGTCGTAACGGCGCATGTGAGAGGGGCTCAAGGTGATCTGCGATGCGAGACAGAGGCTGGGAGCAAGCCGAGGCTGATCTGCACTTCGTTAGAATTGATTAAGCCAATGAATGGCACCGCGTCGCGCCCACTCTGGCGTGTTTCTCGCGACTGCGTGGACCTCGACTTCACGACTTCACTTCACTTCAATCGGGTATGACGGCGTGGTCACATGCTATTCACTTAGATAACTAAAGATGCCACCTGGCTCTTGACGCCAAACGACTTGATGTTCAACTTGCCAAATTCGAATACCGTGATGCTCATACTTCCTTGATATGAGGGAGTGTGACCACGCCCACGTTTGTGAATATGGCTGCTGAGATCATAGATCTCACCAGTTCGCCGGAGCCCGACGAGTCTCCTGCCAAAGCTGCTGCATCTGCTTTGAAGAGCTTCCAACCACGCGTTGAGAAGCAGCTCAGGAAGCAAGATGCTGCTAAAGCAGCGAGGCGAAGAGACAGTCGTGAAGCCTTTCCGTCGCAGGCTGGAACTGGATCTTCAGCTCGTGGCAATCTTCAGGACGTTCGACCATCTTTAAAGGAAGGCAACTCTGGACGAAAGGACAAGGCAACTGGAAGCACTGATGTTACGAGCATCGCCGATAGGAGGAAAGAGTTGCAGAACCAAACCAGAGGACAGAACTCGCCGAGCGATGGACCGCGAAGATCGTCTTCGAGTGGGCAGCAAGTGAATTATGAGGTGCCGACGAGCTTCAGGACAACACCAGGAGGGCCGAGGACGAATGGCACGAACGGCTTGAAAGGCGTAAAACACAGACATGTGTCAGGACTTGTGCAAGCTTCATCTGCCCGCGCACCCGATGCACAGCAACCCAGCTTTGGACTGAGAACGAACGGGAAGGAGGAGCAGCAGCAGCAGCAGTTTCTACACCAACCTCAGCCAGCCAGTTTAAGGAAGGGACCCTCCTCGTCGTTCAACGCAGCTCAGTATTCTGAACGGCCGGCTACGGATCTACGTGCGATCGATACCGGCAAGGGACCAACTTTTCCGACCGCTGAATCCCCTCACAAGCTTAAACGCGGACTTGCCAGTCCTCCCAGGACGTCTCTTGCACATCGGGCCGATGCATTTGAAAACGACATCAACCCTCGTTCCCCCAAACGCCCGCGTTTGCAAGATGCGGCGTCTCCTCCCTCAGTCGACAATACTACTCCACGTCGATCGTCAACAACGTTTCACGCTCCTCATCCGAAGTCCACACCGCCAGCTCCCGTTGAGTCGCCTGAGTTCCGACGACCGTCAGCACTGGCGTGGGATAACGATCCGGATTCACCGCTGCGCAGGACGAACCTTGGACCGTCTCCGCAACGACCGCCAATATCAGGACATGGTGTTGGGTCCCCATCACCAGCACCACCCGCTACGAAAGCCACGTCTTCGCAACGAGTGGCAAGTCCAGCACAACCTACAAAGGTACAATCGCCACCATCGGCTACCAGGCAGCCCATCTTTCGGCCGCTACCTTCGTTACAGACCGACGCTGCAAAGCCTGGGTCAACAGCACCAACTGTGTCAAAGGCTTCTTCTCCACAGCTCTCGTCAGCAGTTCAAGCTGTCGCTAAGCAGAAACTGCCCCAAGCACCTATCTTCAAAGCTGCCTCTCCAAGGCAACCATCGATGCCAGCCGCTGATACCTCGCCTAAATCACCAACAACAGCTTTCAGTAAAGACACTGCGCTGCGACGATCGCCGGGAGCTACAGATCGCGCAGACGTGAGACCACCACTTCCGGCTACAGCCAAAGACTCTCCGACTCAGCCATCAACATCACTAGCATCCCATGCTCAAGTCAATCCACTCGCCCACGAGGTCCTGGGCCTGTTGGTCGACTGTCCGACGGCAAAGGCAGTACTCCGCGCGAAGCCGGACATCAGCCGTGGGAAACTGATGTCCCTGCGACATATTCTATTAGAAGACCCAAGTACGAGGAATGATATAAAGGCAATTCATGCGAAGCTACAGGCAAGGCCAGCGCCAGCGCCAGCGCCAGTACCAGCACCAACACCAGCACCACCATCCCACGCGCACTTCACGGGCCAAGATTCAGTCACACCCTCGCAACAAGCGCCTCTCCGAACCTCGGACCCGATAGCCATGGACGGTACCCTGAGTACTGTTCTGGCGCTAGTGACACCAGCAGAGGTGAAGACAATAGTGGCAGCCCCAGCTAGCAGCGTGGCCGCGAAGCCGCACAGTCGCAAGGGTTCGGCATTATCGAGTAGCCCACAAGCCCCAGCGAGGACGATGCAGGAAAGCCAGGCCCCGTCTCCAGCGCCACCGCAGGTACCCTCGGTACCGATAGAGACAGATGCTACGGTCCTGTCTTCACAGCCACCAGCAGTACTAGCACGTTCTGATGGACCCGAATTGTCCGTGACAGCCACCGCCAACGATATATCTCGGGAGGTACCATCGGCGCCGGCAGATGACAAGCAGCATGTCCAGTTTGATACACGAGATGCAACCGTGCCTGCAGCACGTCCGAGGTCGAGGAAGGGTAAAACCAAACGACTTAGTGCAGCCGCCAGTCTTGCTCTGCAAATGAATGCGTCGACCGAAAGCACCGACGAGGACGATGCAGCGAAGGCAAAGCAGATATACAACTCTTTCCTTCCAGTTCATAAGTCGAAGTTGGAGACACTGGATAGCCTTAACACGCCAAGACCAGTCACATCGGACAGCCTGAGCACCCCAAATGCTCTCTCCTCTGGTAATAGCTCTGACGACGCATCCAAGCGGCCCTTGCAGTTGCGAGCCAATGCGTACGGCTCGTCGACTGGCGTTACTGTAGCTGCATCACCTTTCAGCAGCAATATGCAGGACCAGCTTTATGCGAAAGCGATTCTTGAAGCACAAGCGCTTTCCCGAATGGCAATCAAGCAGAACGAGCTGCCCGGCCAGAGCGTGTCTCCTCCACCACTACAGCGTCCAGCCACCAGTCAGGCTGCATTACCATCAGGGAAGCCGACACGCCCTCCTCCGAATGCAGTCTTGCCACTTGCGAGGCCGACATCGACAGGCGATGCGATGACCAGCGTGCACGGCACTCCTTATACCCCCGAGCAAGATGCATTGATTGTGCGACTCCGAGAGGACCAAAATCTTCCTTGGGAAGTCATAGTCCGTCATCTCAACGGACGGTCCAGTGGCTCTATTCAGGTGAGGTACTACACCAAGCTGAAGAACCGAACAGGCCCAGATCTTGCCGTCGCACAACGCCAGCTGATCCGAGCTTCAGAAATCGGTGTCGACACGGCCGACGAGAGCGAGTCTGGCCGGCCCAAACGTAGGAAACGAAATAACGAGTCCTCGGCGCTTGATGGTTTCATTTCGTGGGCTGACGTGAAGAAGCAGAGGCTCGTCATGATGTCCCAGGAGGAGGAGGCTGCGAGTGCTGGCTCACCGCAGCTCGTTACGCAAGACAAGATCGTTCCTCAGTATGCTGGAGAACGAGCTTACCCGAAATCAGTCTCTCGTATCATGCGCCAACGTGAACTGGGCAGCAATTCCGGGCGCGGCTGGGCGCCTTCATCGCGAGCGATAGCTGATGAGTTGAAGAATCACGTGTTCGACGACGTTGGCCCGCGGAAGTTCTTCAAGGGTACGTCCAGCGATGTTACGTGCCTGGCATGGGCAGCAGATGGGCGACATTTCGCTGCTGGGTCGATCGCTATTACGGACGAACAGAGCATGCAATACAATAAGCCGAACAATCTGCTGCTAGGAGATCATCAGCTTTCTCTCCTCGCTGAACTGGCCGATCACCACCTACCTCGACCGCGTATCGAAGACACTGGCAACGCTAATGGACTATCGTCGATGCGCCAGACCCAGGACCCGCGACTCTTCATGACAGTAGCCAGCGTGCAATTCTCCCCAGACGGACAGACTCTCTACTCAGCTGGGAGTGATTGCAAGGTCCGAGCTTATGGTTTCGATGAAGGAGTGGATCGCGCGAGTTGCAAATACGAGCTTGAGCATTCTGCATCGCTTGATCTGCTCTCCCTAAGTAATCATGGGATCGTAGCTACAGCATCCCACCAGTCTAAGGACGGTTGTATTGGCGTTTACGATGGACAGATGAGGTCGCTCTCCCTATCTCCGAGTCGACAAGACACTCAGGTCGAACGCGCGATCTTCCCCTCGGCATTGAGATGGGGTACAGCTGCACGACACAGCAATCTTCTGCTGGCCGGTTTTTCAATCGATAGCATCGACGAGGAACGCGATATGGCTGGCGAAACCTGCCTGTGGGACCTCGCGACTGAAAGTCGCATCGAGGTGCATGCTGTCACACGTAACGTGTTTGATGTTGCGTGGAACCCTTTAGCAAGCTCGGCTTCACAAAGCTTTGCCGTCGCTAGCACACCAGGTGGCCTGAGTAAAGTCAGCCGGCGCACTCGAAGCGTAGTGCAATGCTTTGCGCCTCGTCAAAACAGGGCATATCGAGTACTGGAACTGGAGTGTCCGGCCTTCGATATCAACGACGTTGTCTACTGCCCATACGACGACAACTTGATTGCAGTAGGCGCTACGGACGGCAAAGTCTATCTTTGGGATCAAAGATATGCAGATGCCGGACATCAACCTTTACACGTGCTGTCACATGATGCTTCGATCAGCGTTCTTGACCAAGATAGGGATCTTGAGGTTGCGGATACTGGCATTCGATTTCTGTCCTGGGGTGCGACTAGCTCAAGGCTCTACAGTGGCTCCTCTGATGGCGTCGTCAAGATATGGAACCCCTACATGTCGTCGGCCAACGCGTACGTGAAGGATGTCGCAACATTCACGTCTGCTGTGATGTCTGGCGCATTTAGTCCGGACTACCGCGAGTTACTTATCGGAGAGGACCAAGGTCAGATCAATCTGCTAAGCATTGGCTACGGAGAGAAGACAGTGCGATCAATGGAGCGCTTCGACTTTCATCCTGCGCCAGCACGACGTACCGAATCGTCTCGACCTGAAGGTCACGCAGCTGCTGACGAGCTCCTGAACACTGGGCAAGTCGTGAAGAAGCGGATGGGCGCCCTCCCAGTATCTCAAATCGTGCAAGGACCTAATTATAAGGGACCGTACCTGGCGCCTTTTGAAGCCGAACTCGACGACGCGGAGAGCGCTCTGCAAATTGCACGGGACACACAGCACGACGCTCACGCACGAGCAGCAATGGATCCAAGAGAAGATAGCGACTCCGAGCGTGCAACCCGAGGTGCCGACAAGAAGGTTAACGAAGCTCACGAGAGGATGGTGAACCTACAACGCAGAACAGCCGATGCAGCGGCACTGGAGCCAAAGGCAGTTGAAACACAACTTGCGTTCCGAGACGCTAGAAAAGCTCGCAAGATCATGGTTGATTCTTTACCAGAACGCGTAAAGCATAAGAGATGCAAGCATGATTGCAACTACTTGCCAATATACACCGACGAGGACGGCATGCCTGACTCGGAGCGATCGAGAGATCGCATCCCGACTGCTCTCTGGCGTGCAGACAATCTCGACATTGCCAATGCCACGCCGGGAGATCTTGTCGAAGCTGGCTTGACGAGCAAATGCATGACATGTCGTGGTCCAGCATCAAAGCCGAAGAAAGGCAAGCTAGCGAAGTGCCAGGATTGCACTCGCAAGGCGAACGGGTACACTGCTTCATGCGATATATGCGCTTCTCCAATCCGTCCGCCGACAGAACAGTCAGTGTTGTCGAAGCTATGCGAACGTTGCAGCTTTGCATGCTTCAGGTGCGGTAAACCGACTATTATCGCACGAGACGCATCTTGCATCACCTGCGATAGCTGCGATCGGACTTGGAAGGTCGGAGCATTGGGGTATGAGCTTGTCAGGAAGGCAGGCGGGACTGGAGACGCTGGTGAACTAGCTTTGAACGTTGGTGTTGTTGGCGAGGACGAGAAGCATCACTTTGGCTTGCATGCCATTGAGCACTACGCATCCAAGTGGCAGTAGGTGGAGGAATGGCGAGCTCATAGGTCCTGCTATATACACTACCACAACTACTCAACCTTGGGCACCTTCCGCATCTCCGGATCGGCATCCAACACCCTCTCGTCATCGTCAACAACTGCACCCTGGAGCATAGTAGGATCTTGGTCTTTGGGTACTGGTGGGCCAGTGAAGTTGCGTCGGCCGTGCACGAAGTACCAGATCATGCTTATCGCCGCGAAGCTGGAGGTTGACATCGTTAGCTTAGCACTATCTTGAAATGAAATGATTGCAGACTTACCCAGCCCATACCACAGAGGCGTAGTTCATCGTAGCGGCAGTAACCGGCAACGCGACCGGCATACAGAAGATCACGATGGCGAAGATGATCCAGACGATGCAGATGCCGTTGATGAGGAACCCGAATCTGCCGAGCGAGTAGCTTGAGTTCTTAACCAACTTCCTCCCACGTATCATTGAGACGAGGATGGGTCCTCCATATGCGCAGGAGAGATTGATGGTAGCGACGCCTGTGAAGCTTGTGAATGCGGCTGGGGAGCCGAAGTAGATGAGTCCCAGTAGGCAGTTGACGACCGCTGAGAGTACCAGGCCCCAGAGCGGAATGCCCAGGCGGTCGTTGGTGGAGCCGAACCATTTGTAGCCAGGTATCGCGCCGTCGCGAGCGAAGGCGTAGGCACAGCGGCTTGAGGCTGTGAGGGCGCCAATGCCTGCGAAGAGCCATATGCCGAGGATCAGGAAGAGAAGGCCGAAACCTCCGCCCGCTGAACCGGTGACCTGTTTGAAGAGGAGGCCGATCGGCTGCCCGTTGGCGGCGTGTAGTAGTTTGGTCACGCTTGGGAGGGTGAACAGGATGGGAAGGATGTAGAAGATTCCGGTCAAGCCCGCGGCGGCGACTGAGAGGACCATGGCTCGAGGAACCTCGCGAGCTGGGTTCTGGACTTCCTCGCACATGGATGCGACGAGACCGTAGCCTGTGAGCACGTATGCTGCTTGTAGCAGGCCGACGAAGAAACTCCATCCAGCAGGCCAGCCAGAGGCACTGGAATCAAAGTGGCCGAAGACGTACTCGCCGCTCCGATAGTTGTCGGCCATGGCAAACAGCGTAACAAAGATGATGAGCACACTCGCCCCAGTCCAGTAGATGCACATCTTGTTGATTAAGTCCAGGTATGGCGCACCGAAAACATTCACCAGGAAGCAGACAAGCGTGACAGCCCAGAACATGAGCACCGTCTGCCACGCATTGGCAACGTAAGCTTCGTCCCAGAGCGAGATAGCGCTGAGGATCAGCTGTCCGCCGCCGAAGTTGATGCTCAAAGTGACCGTCCAGTTGCCGATGAGGTTTAGCCAGCCGACGACCCAGCTTACGAGCGGTGCCCATTCTCTGCTCGATAGCTGGGCGGACCAGTAGTAGACACCTGTAGAGTGCAAAAATGTTAGCGGATATCTCAGACAGGACAATGTTTAATAGTGCTTTACCTCCTGCTGTGGGATAGACCGCACAGATCTCCGCGAGAGAAGCAGCGATACAGAGCGAGATCAGGGACACAAGAACCCAGCCCCAGAGCAAAGTGACAGCCTGGCCGTTGGTGAGGCTGATCAGCATAGTCGTCGAGTATCCGTACGGTACAGCCATGATCGCAAAAGATAGGCCTAGGATACTCAGCATAGACAAGGTTCGTGGAAGTTTCGATTCGTAGCCCATATTCGCCAGGTCGGCGTCGGCGGCATGGTCGATGGAGCCCTTTCGCTTCCCGCCCGCGGCGGCGGAGAGGCGGCGGACGTTGCTCATGATGTCGATGGTGGTCCTTGAGCTGTTGCGGTACTGTACAATAATGACGTTGAGTGGTATGATCTAACGGCCGTCCAATGGGTAGATTCAAGGTCCAGACGGAAAGCTCCAAGCTACCGAAATGCTCCTCGGAAGGTGCTGTCGCGGTCCAACGCAACGAACTTCTGGATTTCTTTCAAGCAGGAACGATGCGGACTGTAAACCACGTGGAAAGGAACGCAGAGGCTCCACCTCACGCGACAGCATCGCGATAAGAGCTGCCATCGGTAGCGTGGGACGACTCGCTATCGCCCTCAAGCTTTCGCGAATGGATCGAAGTCTGGAACCATCAGCGTCTTGGCAAGCCTTTTCGCTTGCGGTAGCTATTCTGGGTGGATGTTCGAGGAGTCACGTGGCAAGGTGCATGATGCGGCTCTGGAAGCTGCAGCAAGACGTTTGGTGATGCTATATATTGTACAGTCTATTTGCATACTGATACAGGTCGCTAATCGCTATGCAGACTCCCAAATTCGTACAGCCGCTACTATACGTGCCACCTCACACCCACTCGACCGGCTTCTTCAACACACTCACCAACCTCTCCTCCCTCGACCCACTCTTCGGCTCATGCTGATACTGCCACCTCGCCGTGAGCGGCAGACTCATCAAAATACTCTCGATCCTCGCCCCAGGCGTATTGAGCCCAAAAGCCGTCCCTCGATCGTGCACCAGATTGAACTCCACATACCGCCCCCTCCGCAACTGCTGCCACTGCTTCTCCTTCTCCGTATACGCCATATCCTTCCTCTTCTCGATAATCGGCAGATAGCTCGGCAGGAAAGCACCAAGACAAGACTGCACAAACGCAAACAGCGACTCCTGATCTTTCTCGGTGTCGTCAAGGTCGTCAAAAAAGATCCCGCCCACCCCTCTCGTCTCCTCCCGGTGCTTGACGTAAAAGTACTCATCACACCACTTCTTAAACCTCGGATAGTAATTCCTGTCATGCTTATCGCACGCCTCCTTAATCTCCCGATGAAACGCAATAACATCCTCATCAAAAAGATAACTCGGCGTCAAATCCGTCCCGCCCCCAAACCACCACGCATTCGTACTCCCATCATGATTCGCCGTCTCAAAATACCGATAATTCAGATGCACCGTCGGCGCCATCGGATTAATCGGATGCAGCACCAGACTCAGTCCAGCGGCGAAGAACTCCAGACTCTCGACCCCAGCATCCAACGCCTTGTGATTAACCCTCATCTTGCTGATGGCCTCGCGAGGCAGCGTGCCGTATACTACGCTCGTGTTTACGCCAGCTTTCTCGAACACGTTGCCGTCTTGTAAAACGCAAGTGATGCCGCCGCCGCCTTTGGGCCGTTCCCAGGAGTCAATGGCGAAGCGGGAGCCGTCGACGGCTTCGAGGGATTTAACGATTTCTTGCTGTTTCTGCTTGATGAACTGTTCCATGCGTAAGCGCATGGGGGAGGTGATGGAGATGCCGGATTCGCGTTTACTTAGTGCGTCGCGTTCGGCGATGGAGGGTTCTTCCATCTTGTAGCTGCCGGCTGGGGGTGGTGGGGGTGGTAGAGAGGAGGCTGCTTCTTGTTCTTCGAGTGAGCGTTCGCGGTTGCCGGTGATCTGTGCGTGTGCTTAGTTTGAGGTGTGAATGAAGCCAATGGCAGTGGGACTGACCATGGAGTATGCCAGAGTGCCGACGAAAAGGACGCCGAGTATTATTCGAGTCTTGGGCGCAACGACGGTCACTTTCTCCGCAGAGCCTGGAGGCGGTGCTGGTCGCGAGCCATCAGATACCCATCTCCGCTGGGACTTGCAGATGGGCCTCCTCGACTGGCGGAGAGACGCTCGATATGTGGCAGAACATGGTGCTTTCGTGCACGACTTGAAGGCGGCTTCGAGGATCTGGGGGCGTACAGCGTTCATGATGGTAGGTGTGGATGGTCTGCGGAAAGTTGTGCGACAGCAAATGAACGAGAAGATAGTTAGAAGAGAGTGTCATTGACGATGCAACTTGTGGGAAGCTATGACCACCCCTCTTTCACTGCCATTGGAACTCTATTTCGACTCCCTATCGACCAGCAGCAGTGACAAAGTACCTTAGTCTCCAGGGGCTCAGCTTTCCAGCATGCTACTAGATACCATCTCCACGGCGTATTGTTGTTCGCGAGAAGATAGAGTATGTCCACTTGGGTAGGATATCGTGCTATGGTCATTCCTCTCCAGCATATGCCGTTCTCCTGCAAGATCTCCATGCAACCATACTGCTTGGTCTGCTCAGTAGCCAGCTCGAGACGTCCGCATTCCTCTCACTTCATGTACCCACGCGCCTGCAGCCACTCCCTCACAACCTCCATATCACGCTCCCTGTACTTCGCATTCCCCTTAATCGTATCACTAACCACAGCCAGCCCACGATCATAACCCTCATTATCCTTATCCTTGAAGAAGCTCTCAATATCCTTCTCCAGCTCAAAACTCGAGAACTTCTGCAAGCACATCTTCAAGAACCGATCCAGCACCACCATGTTGCCGCCCATACGCTCGCGGATCATCGGCCAGTTCTCCTTCGTGTACTGCCACACCGTCTCGCGCGTCTTGCCGTTATTGGACAAGCTGATGCCGACGGAGTGGAGATCTTGCGTGGCCACGTTCGCGAAGCCCCAGTCGAGGTACTCGCGTGCGAGCTCTGGTGTCTGGACTTGACCCATCGATTGCAGTGTGATCTCCTTGCCATCCACGGAGGTGGTATTGAGGTACTCGTGCTGGACCGCTTTGTAAGCATCCTTGCCGCCGTTCTTGACGGCAATCTTGAAGACCGCTGAGCGGAGCGAAGGGTGGATCGCGGTCTTGTCGCCGTCGATGAAAGCCTGGAAGCGCTTCTGGGCTTCGTCCACCGTGGCCTTGTGGCCGCTGAGACCAGCGGAGGAGAGCAGGAGTGCACGTAGTTGGCCGGTGAGATAGTCGTCGTTCGGCTGGAACCTCCAGCCGATCTTCTCGACTGCTGCGGTTGTGAGCTTGAGAGCATACTGGCGAAGGCCTTCGGAGACCTGCTCGTCTGATGAGAAGGTTCTGCGAACCTTGCCTAGGCTCGAGAGAACCTCGGACCAGACGAGGTAGTTGCCTTCAGCCGGGAAGGCTTCCAGGAATGAAAGCAAGCCTGTGGTAGTACCGTGTCCAGCAATAGCCATAGCGCCCGCGTCACCAACAAGACCGATCTTGTCCGTCACAGACAGCTTGTCCAGAGACTTGCTGAGCTCGATAAGTCGCTGCGGAGGCAGATTCGTGCGGTAGAAGCCAGTCTGATTCGTGTTGAGCTTGTAGAAGGTGGTGTCGATGTCGCGATAAGTGTCCTCCTTGACAGTAAGAGCCTCGCGTTGCGCATCGGTCGCTTCAGGCCCAGTCTTGAGGCCCATCGGGATCCACCACACCGTCTCGTCTTCCTCAGGCTTCACCTCTCCCGCACTCAGGAACCGCGACTGCTTGACGCTGATCTGTCCTGGCTCCTCGGCGACAGTCACAACAGGGAAGCCGATTTTGCGAATCCAAGAATCCATGAAGGTGGTCACGTCCTGCCCCGAAGCCTTGCTGAGCGCGGTCCACAGATCTTCCGTCTTCGCATTGCCGTACTGATGTGCCTTCAAGTAGTCCGAGACACCCTTTAGGAACGTCTCGACACCAAGCTGACTAGACAGCATGCGAATGACTGAGCTTCCCTTCAGGTATGAGATGTGATCGAATATCTGATCGACCTCAAGCGCATTTCGCACCGGCACTTCGATCGGATGGCTTGTCCTCAGTGAGTCGAGCTGGAATGCCGTTTGCATACCCTCGGTTACCCACTGACCCCAAACGTTCCAGTCCGGATGCAGGTAGTCGACTGCGTACCAACCGACCCAGGTAGCGAAGCCTTCGTTGAGCCAGAGCTCGTTCCACCAGTCCATCGTGACGAGGTTTCCGAACCACTGGTGAGCCAGCTCGTGTGCGACGACGTAGACGACGCGATTGCGGTATTTCTGGTCGGAAGCGTATTCGTCGAAGAGGACTGCGGTAGTGCGGTAGGTGATGAGACCCCAGTTCTCCATGGCTCCGTGTGACTGCGAAACACCGGTCAGCTAGTGGCATCGATAACGTCGAAATCAGGCCGCTCGAAGTGTAGGACTTATTCCGGACTATCGAGAAAGTCCATCAGCCAGACCCTGCAGATACATGTGCAGGACGATTGATTAAAAAAGGAAGACTTATGATGGGCTGTCGACGAAGCCCGTCAGCTCAACCACACACGCAAGCACAACACGAAAAGAGATCGCACAGCACTTACAAATTCGTGAACAGCCAGCAGATCGACTTTCGGCAGTGGGTAGTCGATCCGGAAGATCTGTCTGATCGTCAGTTTTGAGCTCACATGATAGCTGAATCTGGGTACTGACCTCGGAGAAGTAATCGACGATCTGATGCGCGCTCTCCAACGCTAGCTTGCCCTGGTCCTTCAGCCCCCTCGTAGTGTAGACTCGTACAGGCAACGCTTTGCCATGGTACTTGCGTCTTGTGAAGTCCTCGACATACTCGAAGTCGCCGAATGCCCAGGCAAGCAGGTACGTGCTCATGACCGGTGACTTGTCGAAGCTGACGATCTTGTGACCGTCCTTCTTGCTCTTACGGGTCTCCTTCTCAGGCATGTTGCTCAGAGCGGAGAGGTCATCTGGAATCTCGATCTCGAAGTCGAAGGTGGCTTTGAGGTTGGGCTCGTCGAAGCAGGGGAAGGCTCGGCGTGCGTCTGAGCTCTCAAATTGGGTGCTAGAAACCATAAGTCGAGGTCTGAGAAGAGGTTGGCATAATCTACCTGAACATGTAATGACTGTCCTTGTCCTTCGCAACGCCCTTCGCAGGCTCAACGGGAGGCTTGTACTTCGATCGGTAGAAGCCAGCCATGTGGTTGTTCATTGTACCGTCGAATGCTATCGACAGCGTGGCCTTCTTCGATTGTGGCAGCTCTTGATCGAACGAGATTGTGCAGCGTTGGTTCTTCTTATCGAAGGAGATATCATTCGACTTGACGGAGGAGCCATGCTTACCGCTCTCGACTGTGATGGATGCCGAGTGGAGGTTGAGGTGGTGAGTGTTGAGCGTCACGGACTTGGTGGGCTTGTTGACCTGGAGATCGATCTCGACCTGGCCTTGATATGTCCATGGTTCGGCGGGCTTGAGGTCGAAGAGGGAGATGCTGTAGTTGGTTGGCTTGACGCTGGATGATACATGTTAGCATAGGACTCGAGACACGTAGGCAGGCCTTGCATACTTGTCTGGGAGGACATCTCTGTCGTTGGCCATCTTGACGAGACTACTCGAGGCGTCACTTGAGCAGTGTCGTGTGTTTGCAATCCTGAAAGCTACTGAGGTCACTGGTCTTAGTCTTTGGTGTTTGGCATTCGAGTGTAGCCGCGCGGTTTGATGCGGCCTTGTGTGACTCGAGTATTTGCTCGAAAATGCTCTTGCTGTAGGAAAGCGCTGGGGTGGCTCAATGAGGAAGGAGCTTGACGACGAAGACAACAATCGAATGCAACGCGCCCCACTACTGCCCCGCGCATGCAAGGGCGACAACCATGTCGAGCATGTGCGTCCTAGATGTGGCAGGTGAAGCATTCGAGGGATTGTTCAGAGTACACCTACATTGATGGCATCCCAGGGAGGGAGAGAAGATGAGATGGTAGGAGGTAGGCTTGAGGTCTATGGGTATGAGGCCAAAGCTCCTTCTCCGCCATGTAATACCACGGTCATGGCCACGGGATCACGGACAATGACATGGAAAATGCGATACGACTATGAATGTCTCGAGCTGTCGCTCTGTATCGAAGGGTGCGTTGATCACTGCTCATACCGGGTCAAGAGCGTTGAGGTGCCGAGTACCGAGTACATTCACTTGAGGCACGTGACCATGAACATCAGCCACTGCTGCAAACACGGACTAGTAGGGGAGTTGTTGTAGAGTACAGGTTGTTACAATATCTCTCCTCATCCTATACACTGATGGTAGTGGTCAAGCACCCATCCCCAAGACATCCTGTCACCCGCAAGGTAGGTAAAAGTGTGGCCTCGTCAAGCCCCGACCACGCCATCGGCCGTCCAAGTCTCGATCCAGTGCCGTCCATGATGTAAGTTGTCCCGAGTTCCCATCCTGTGCCCGCCCTCGCTATGCTCCCAAGCCCATTGCACCCTCATAACATGACATTAACATCTACACAAGGTATCCTGAACTGCTTCTTCTCCGCCAAAGTCCTCAGCCACTCGAATGTACCACTGCTCGCTTGTACGGCAGCCGAGGATGAGGCTGTATTGCCGCCTCCAGCTCTTCTTTTCAGCCCGTCCAATGCTGCGCTCGCCAGACTCCCGCCTGTGCCATTGATTGCTGCAATGGCCAGACTCGCCGTCTCAGCTAGTACTTCGGTGGCCGTGGCGTTTCCAGAGAGCAAGGAACTAGCGGTTTCGGTGATGCTGGTCGTGGAAGGGTGCCATCGGGGCTCGAACCAGTCCGCGTTGAAGTCGAAGAGGGAGAAGACCAGGACGAGGAGCAGGATGCTACAATATACACAAGGCCTCGACAAAATCGAGAACCCTGTCAGGAAGAGGACGACGTAGATCGGCGAGGCATTCGTGCTGGACGCAGCATTAGTGGTGCTCGTGTGATCAGTCAGCTGGGAGGAGGCTCACAGGAAGATGAGTATTGATATCCAGTTCCGGAGGCAGAACATGTTTGATTCGTTTCTTGACCAGTCGGGAGTTCGTGAAGTCGTTATTGCATGTTATAAGGATTTCCAGGGCGGATGGTGTGATGTCAAGTTGCGAGGTTGGAGACGCATGTGAAAGTCAAGGGTTCGCAAAGGCAGAGCAATTGCTCGGTATAGGCTCCCGTAGCAAGCTAGAGTAGTCTAAAGGGCTGCCGTAGACATATAGCCACAATCTCGACCACACCTCCTCGACCTCCTCGAAACCTCCTACCATGGGCTAAAGCGTCCATCGTCCGCCATCGACAATTCTACTGACCTCATATGAGCTTTCAAAAAAGGCACAGACTTGCGACCACTGGTTTTCAGAAGCGCCGTTTGACTTCCCATCAACTGGCTCACCCAGCACTTCACCAGAACCACCAAAGAGTGCCATCTCGTCCTCAATTGCAGCTCACTATCTCTTTCACCAGCTCGCGCCTTCCACATCCATAGGCGCGGCCGGTCTCTATATAAGGCTTACCTTTTCCTTTTCTCTTCCTTCCCAATACCACAACATCTCTTCCTCCCCCAATACCACAACAACCCTTCCTCTACCACATCATCTAACCTCAACCTTTTATTCCACTCAACATACCATACTCAATAACGTAACATCTACTCTTACTACATTAAGCACTCGACAAGGATCAGCCATCGGCTTCCCAGTCTGTCCTGGGCAAGAGGAAGAAGACTGACGATGATGACGACGACTACGTTGATCTATTCGACGACGAGACTGACATCAAGCTCGAGGACGACGACGAGATCAAAGACGAAGATGACGGCGAGTATGAGATTAACTCTGACGATGACGGCGACATCGACAACTCCGACGATGCGCCCTACAACGAGGGCAAGGAGGACTTCCCCAAATGCGCCGCTTACGACCCCGAGGTTCCCAAGATCAAGGCTGATCTCAGTACTATGCTGGGAGAAATTCAGATCATCCTCCAGGCAAATCATTGCGACAGTGTCCACGTCAAGGTCTTCAATCGCAAAGCGGAGGAGTTACGCCATGTCCCGAAGCCGAAGCCGTTAAAGATTGCGTTGCTGGGAGAGGCAGGTGCTGGTATGTGGTGGTCAGCATTTACCTTATGGGCCCTCGCTAACGATCATGAATAGGAAAGAGCTCGGTCCTGAACTCCCTGATCGACATTTCAGACTTGGCACGAGCAGTACGTCCCTAATTCATTTGTCGCAGTGCCAAAGACTAACCACATATAGGTGGCGAGCGGAGACTCCTGCACGTGCGTCGCTACAGAGTATGGCGCGGCGTTCTCGCATCAGGATGGGAAGTTCGCTGCGCAGGTTCACTACTACGACAACGAACAAATCCAGAATGTGGTACAGGAACACGTCAATGCGTACCTCGAGTTCACCTTCAACCCGGACCCGGACTGGACCGAAGACGATCGCCAGGTAGCTAGGCATAAGGCTCGAACCGCGCTCAAAGCTTTCCAAGCACTCTTCTGCGGCAAGAAAGAGTTCAAATCTGAGGAATCTGCGGAGAAGTTCCTTGAGCTCAACAAAGATAGTGCAAGCAGCCTTGTCTCCTCTATGTTCGGCTGGGCGGTTAATCTACTCAGCCACGAACACGAAGACTCAAAGAAGGATCATTACTACCGAGAAGCCAAGGATACTGACGAATTCCACGAGCTAATCGACCCTCTTCTGTCACCGGTGCCCCGAAACAAGGAGGCAGCGCTGTGGCCGCTGGTCAAGTATGTGAGCATCGGAATCAAAGGATCGCGAGTCTTGGAGAACGTCACTATCGCAGATCTTCCCGGCATCAACGACACCAATCAGGTCAAGGTGAATGCATGTCTCGAGCATCTCCGCGAGTGCGATGGGCTTTGGATCGTTGCTCAGATCGCCCGCGCTAGCGATAACTCGAACGTCAACAACATGTTCTGGAGATTCGAAGAACGATTCAGAGGCAAGATCGCAATCGTCTGCACTCGTATCGACGACGATATTGGTCCGGCCTTGGCTCGAGACCTTGAGGAGAAGAAGGTGCCCGTCAAAGAATACGCCAAGTACCTTGCCCAGGAGAAGAAGGCTCGAGCTCAAGTATCCTTCTTCAAAGCCAAGATCAGGAGCCGCATGGGTGCACTACCTTCAGCGAAGCGCGCGAAGAAGGTGAAGGCGCTTAAGACCGATCGCGAGAAATGGGAAGAAAAGAGGGATGACCTAGCCTTGAGGAAATGGACAGCGCTTGTCACGGCTCGCAATGGCTACGTTACCATGCGTCTGCAGCAGGAGATGGCGTTACATCTTCCGGAAGGCGGCAAACTCCTGGTCTTCTGTGTGTCCAACGCGCACTATCAAATCCTGAAAGGTGCAGAGACAAGCGCTACGTTCGTGCTTCGCCCGGAGGACACAGGCGTTCCAGCCTTACGGGACTATGCATTGAGTCTTGCCGCGCCTGGCGTCATGCAGGCCTTCGAAGACTATCTCAGGCACCGCTTGACGGCTTACCTCAAAGGGCTGGAGCTGTGGGCTATCAGTCGGTACGTTGAGGGCGGGAAAGAGCTTCTCGGGATCGTAAAACAACCTCACGCGGTGCTCGGCCCTGCTCTCGAATATTATCAGACCTCTTTGCATACTCTTGCTGTTGAGGCGATAACAGAAAAGCTTATAGAGCGTACACCAAAGCATACCCGCCTGGCCGTCGAAGTGTTTGAGAGGAAGTGCAAGAATCAGCATTGGGCGACCAACAAGGCTTTCATGCGGAAGGAGGGCAGGCACAAAACCGCAGTCGCTCCCCCTGAATCCTGGAACGAACAGTTTTCGGAACCAGCTATCAAGGTCCTGAACAAGAAATGGGGTCAGGTCAACACAGGACAAGGTGGGCTCAATGCTAACGTTGAAAAATCACTGCTTGGAGAGGTCGATGAGATGATGAAAGCATTGAAAGTACGCCCAGCCTCCGAATTCCTTGACATGAATAGCTTCGAGGTGATGCTGCTGGGCCAGACCAAGGGCATCAGGAACGCTTTCCGTGATCATCAGCAGAGATATGCTCAGGAGACCAAGTAAGGCACCAGACACAGCTGTTCACATGCTCGAGAGCTAATGAGTATTAGGAACATCAAAGTGGAGGCCACGCAGGACCGTCCTACTAGTTTCTTCGCCCAGGCGATGCGACCGGCCTACGAGCTTTGCAAGGCTGAAACTGGTATGTAATCCTCTCGCAAGCGTGGATCTGGGAACCTGCTAACTCCCTCTAGGAGAAGGTAGTGTGGCGCGCTCAAACGCCCACTTCGTATCTCATCTCTTGCGCGAGGGTAACGAGTCACCGTTCGCAGTCGCTGCCACAGCCACGACCGCTGCGATTGTCGAGAACGCCAAAGCTCAGGTCAAGATCCTGGAGAAAGGTCTCGATGAGATCTTTGACGACATTTACAACTACTTTGACGGGATGATTGATACCGAGGTTGCCAACCCGAAGGAACAGCCGGTGAGGGATGCATTGAAGGAGTTTCTGAAGCAGGCTGGGCCAGAATTCGAGAAGACTTTGGAGGAGCTTGAGAAGATCAAAGGTAAGTATTCTGCTAAGGTGACGAAGACTGAGTAGGGTTTTGTGATTGAGTTTGGGGTTACTTGCGGAGCTTGAGGTTTTGATGGGAGATGGTGATGAATAATTGGATGAGATGGCCGGTCATGGATAATGGCATATAGGACATTGGAGTTTGGGAGAGATATCGTGCCGTGAGCAACATGCTCGGGACAAATAGCGGACGACACAAAGCGAGACAGATGCTTAACTTGAGCCCTGAAATGATTAACAGCCGTGGATCGTGAATACAGAGTTCATACCCCGTGCATCAATACCACCTCCGTGCTCTACCGCTCTATTTGACAGATACTGGAAGAAGTGCTCTAGGGTGTCTGACACGGCCGAGAGCGAAGCGAAGGCCCGTACAACAGCCCTCAAGGATATGATTTGGATATTCACGAGCGCTCAAGGTTTCATACACAAGACTTCCACAGCGAAGCAACTCCGCAATCCATTCGGTAGACGCAAATGCAGGCCGATGAAGCTGGCAGTGGGTGAGTCGACTGCCATTGCAAATTCCCACGACAACCATGTCGTAAAGGCTCTACGAAAGCAGCCAACGAAGCTTCCAGGTCGAGATCAGAAGCCACCGGTCACGCTCATGTCGAACGTGAACTGTCAGAACCACAGACCGGGAGGTGGAGATAGCGGCTCCCACCCTCGACCGCACAATACCGGGATGCATGGCCATCGAATCGACGCCATGACCCTCCGAGCGCCCGGCGAATCGCAAATCCTCACCAGGTGTCACAGACGCCGTTGGACGATCTTTCTGGGAGGCCTCGAGCTGTGGTCGATCAATCGCCATAATGAAGGAGGCGAACAGCTCTTGCAGATCATTCTGTGGTCTCGCAAGATGCTTCCAAGTCGAGCCGACCAACACCTAGATGAAATGGAAACAAGCAATGAAAACTCGATCCAGGCTCCGCTTCGAGAAGAGCCTTTAGAACCGATCGGCACGCACCTGAGGCGTTCAAAGAATCGCTTCCTGGCCAGTAGTGGCCACTTACTGAGGCTGCCATACATGAAAATGGCTACCTGCAGACTGGACTGTCATGCTTGCATAGCCTCTCCATCTACTCCATTGCTGCCCTCAGCCTCTGCACCAGGCAAGTGAGTACTGCTCTGGCACCCAGGACAATTATGCACTACCTCGTGGCAGAAGACATCGCAGTCGATGCAGAAATGATTCTCACACGTCTCGCACTCATACCTGCTCGACTCGCTTGCGCCTTCCGCCTTTCTTGTCCTCTTCAAGGGTGCTCCTTCTGATGCGCCAGCTTGAGCTGGTGGCAAACGCGTGAAAGGGGCCAAACAGCCGAAGCACTGTGTACTGCCCTTCTGTCTCGCACGGGCCCAGGACACCTCAACCCAGTTTCGAAGAGGAAACAAGTGGTGATACGACCGTGCCAAATGTGTCGAGAGGATGAGCGTGAGATCGCAAGTAGGACATGTGGCTGGCAGATTGCAGACCTTGGCTTTGCAACGACTGCATAAATAGCCTCCGCGTGTGAGGTTGCCGTGGCAGGCGCACAGAGTCGCTTTCTTCTCGACAATGCGAGATGGAAAGCCCATCATCAGTAGTGCTGCTTCATTTCGTTTCTGTGCTTCGGTGTCCGTCGCACGAATGACAGGCGGAGTGGTGATGGACATGAAGATCTCGCGGAAGTCCACTTCGTCGATGGCTACGTTGTAGGAGTTGTCGTCGCCCGAATTAGTCTTGCGGCAAATCTCGGCGCAGATGTGCATTTGAGCTGCTAGACCGATGATGCTCACTCGAATGCGATCTTTGATACAAGACTTGATGGTGTCATGAATGTCGCCAGGGTCGCTTGTAAGCAGAGCTCCCAGCACGATGACCACCTCACGTGTGCCATGAGACGGCGTGTGATACAGTGAGCCTCGCGCCATTTCCAGCGCGTTCTGGAGTGATGGGTTGCCTTTCGGATCCTGGCCACGAAGAGTTTTGACGGCATTGATATGGTCGTTTGGGTTTCCACTCATGTCGCTCACCTTGACGGCAACGCCATCTCGCATTCCCAGTATGCCAAGCTGCGAGATCGGGTTCTGCTCAAAGAATTCGCGAATGAACATTATGGTGTAGTTGATGGTCAGCAGATACCGAGTCGGTCTCAGGTCCTTCTCCGTCATGGCGATGGATAGGTCCAAGATTAGCAGTGCGTGGCGTATGATGCCTCGCTGGAGAGGTGTGGTATCTTTGAGAAGCCTAGAGGAAAGTGTCAGCCATTTCCATATCTTCCGAATAAAAGTTCACTATACCTCTTCCTCTTCCCAGCTTCCTCCAGACCACCCAGAACGCCTTCAAGGCTCCCAACTGCACCTTCCTGCAACTCCCAATTACTCGAAGCTGCCGCCTCCCACTTCGCCTGTGCGCGACCTCTCGGCCTCGTTGCAAGACTCTTAGCCTTCGCTGTGCCTGAGGGGCCAGCACCATTCGTGCCGGTAGCGATGTCATCATCAGAGCCAGGGTACTCGCCGTCTGAGTCAGCCATGGCTGCTCGAGCTGACTAGGTGGTCTCGTGGGCAGTAAGAAGGCCTAGCAGGTAATACCTCGTTGAAGCACAGCGTTTGAGCAACGTAAGCCTGTTGGCTGACCGCTGCCGCAATATTGGAAGTGGTGGCAAGAGCTCAACCCGAGTCTTATTTTGGGATATGCTGGCGGCTTGTTGAGGTGTTGGCGACGCGCGAAGGTCAAGATGATGTCGTGTCGTGAGGCTACGCGCCTCCCTGGATTTCGCTTTATCCCATAGTGACTGCTGATGAAGAAGTAAGAGGTCTTAAGATCGCGTGTCGTCGAGTTTGGCCGGCACGTGACCACACCTTCCCTCTTTTGGTTCAGGGTCCACACTAGAACGTCTTGCGATCTGTCGGTGGCTTTGTTACCAGGCCACACTAATCGGACCACATCTTTCCAAGACTTCACAACCACGACATCCCCCACCTCTTCACACTCTACAGAAACCACGTGGCCCGGCGCATACATCACACCACAGTCACAAGCGCGTTGTCTGCGGCGATAGACGGCAAAGATGGCCAACGATGAATACGATGTACGATACTCCCGCAAACAGCCACAATAAGCCCCTCAACTGACACATGCCATAGTTCCTCTTCAAGGTCGTCCTGATAGGCGACAGCGGCGTCGGCAAGTCCAACCTGCTCTCGCGATTCACCCGCAACGAATTCAACCTCGACAGCAAGTCCACCATCGGCGTTGAATTCGCAACCCGCAGCATTCAGGTCGACAGCAAGACCATCAAGGCGCAGATCTGGGACACGGCCGGCCAAGAGCGCTATCGTGCGATCACATCCGCTTACTACCGTGGTGCCGTGGGCGCCCTGCTGGTGTACGACATCTCCAAGCACCAGACATACGAGAACGTGACGAGGTGGCTGAAGGAGTTGAGAGATCACGCGGACACGAACATTGTGATTATGCTGGTGGGCAATAAGAGCGATTTGAGGCATCTGCGGGCGGTGCCGACCGAGGAGGCGAAGGAGTTTGCGAGCCAGAATGGGCTGAGTTTTATTGAGACTTCGGCGCTTGATGCGAGCAATGTGGAGCTGGCGTTCCAGAATGAGTTGACTGGTTAGTGTGCTCTGCTCGGGGATGAGGCAAGGTGGCAAGCAGGCTGACTTTCATACAGAAATCTTCCGGATCGTCTCCTCGAAGGCGCTAGATCAGGGTGACGCTCCCAGCGGTCCCGGACCCAGCGCAGGCATCCCATTGAGCCAATCGACTCCACCAGGCGATGCGAAGAAGGGCCAGTGCTGCTAAGCTTGCGCTATCTATGATGAGGTTGGTTTCTACAGAAGGAATGCGAGCACACGGCTACTTTAATGCTGCGATCATGCATGGGCTGGAAGCAATGAGTTACGTTCCGTTCTGCTGCGGTGGATGTTGGGCGTTCTACGGAGTCTAGCCAGAGCGGCTCATTGGGGAGGAGCGTGTCTGGCAATAGTAGATTTCAATGATCTCATGATTCATTTTGACTATTTGACTCATCTGTCTGCTCTGATAAGTGTGATGTGCAGTATGAACGATGTCCGGCCCTTGATATCATTCCATGATTCCTGGCCAGTTCTCCGTCGCTCTGCCATGTGTCGTCTTTGATCAAAGCCAACCACAAGAGCACGGGACTTCGCCTTCCCATGGAGAACGCATGGCAGGGAGATGTGCCGCGCTGAGCTTACCCAGATATTAGCTCGCGCTCCATGCCATAGGCTGGCAGAATGATGGAGACACCTCACCACTTCGGTGACACTGTCTCTAGTAGTCTACATGCTGGATCCGCCCACCAATACCTAGACACCATATGCGTGCTTCAGATCCTCCAAGTCTTGCTTGATCGCCTCAAATTTCGGGTTGGCCTCCACCAAGAACTGCCTCACCGCACTTCTGACCGGAATCTCCGATCTATCGACCTTCTTGGCGATTATCATGTCGTCGAACTGGCGATCGATTTGGCGAAACAACTTGCTCAGGTTGCTGTGGAGAGCGACAGCCTGCGTTTCAGTCGCATCGACAACGGCCTCGTGGATCTTGTTGGCAAGGACGTCGAAGGGTGAGCCCTGATCGCGCGAGCTCAGGTGGAAGCGGAAGGTGGCTATGAAGCGTCCCTTGACACCCGGACCTAGAAGCTATTAGGCAGAGAACACGAGCTAATGGAGGACGCTTCGCGTACCGCCGTCCTGCACGCATGTGCGGTAGCATCGTTCCATCGCTTTGTGGAAATAGTTGGTGTCGCGCTCGTGGGTGGCGTTCACCTTGATTCGTCTGTAAATATCAGCATCTCCGGCAATCGAACGCAGGCTTAGGGTGTCAATACTTCCACTGCTTCCTCATCGCCACTTGCGATTCTCGAAAGATGACCTCAATCCCGCGGACATTGGCATCTATAGCCCTCTCAAAGGTCTTCATCGGCAGTCCCGCAGTCCGGTCATGCTCCGCGCGAAGACCCACTGGAACGCCTTTGACGGCTGCTACCAAGCGATCTCGCATCTCCGTCAACAGGGCGGCCTGCTTTTCCTGGAATGGAGGGACGATGTCCATGATAGCGCGGCATGCGGCTACGGAGAACTGCTGATTCCAGGAGCGCTTGGACATGGAAGGCGTGCTGTGATTGCCGTCCTTGCGTATGAAGGCTGCAAGTGTAGGCCATGCAGCAGCACTCAGTCCCTGCAGAACTGTCAATCCGCATGAGATGAAGGCATCCAGTTGCTGGTTCAAAGTAGCCGCGATATCCTGCTGCGCAGAGCTGGTGATGGTCTCAATGTAGCTTTTGAGCATACCTTCGATCATGCCTGCTGGTGCCTGCACAATAACAAGAAGCTCTTCCTTGCCATCGATCCAGCTTTGGTCTATCCAGAGACCTAGACCTTGTAGAAATGCACTGAACCCGTGAGAGATGAAATCATCCAATGACTGCAAGGCCATAGGCGCTGCAAGTTTCAGGGCGAATTCGCGGACGGCAGGAATGTTGGTATCATGCGGTTCCAGTAGGGAGCCAGAGACTTCTGCATCGCCTTTGTGAACGGCATAGTGTCGGTTCGAGACGCAAAAGACATTCAGAGCTGAGCTGTCGGCCAGGTGATGACGTTTCTCTCTCAAGAGTGAGCTCGTGACGTGTTTGTTGCGGGCTTGCACGATGAGGCTGAACCACTGTGAGTCGATGGTGTGCAGAGTCTTGGTCCTCTTGTCGATTTTCTCCAGCAGAATCATGCGCTCCATCGGTGCTTGACGAGATCGATCCTTGGCTCTTGAAAGCGTCTTGACTTCTTTGCGAATATCATTACTGCACTCTTTCAGGTGCTTGTATTTGTCTGACAGGTGGCCTCTCCGCCTCATGTCCATCGCAAGAGCATGGTCGACATTCTCATCTGACTTAGTCGCAACGATGACAAGTGAATCATCATGTATCCTACCATATCTCTGGAGCAGGCCATCCACCACGGTATCGGTGATGATACGTCCAGTATGAGACAGAATCCAGACGTAGTCGCATCGGTCGATGTTTTCATACGTCGCTCGAACGCGGACTTGATTCGTGTCGGAGATGCCTGGTAGGTCGACGATAGTAAATTTCTCGAAGATCCTTGATCCCTTCACACCGACGTGGACCTGCTTCACGAACGGCCAGAGAGACGCTTGATTTTCATCGATGCACTCAGAGATGTAAGGGTCAAGAAGATCACCCAATCCATCTTGTGCATCCGCCTGGAAGTATAAAGCGTACTGGCCATCTTCCTGCCGCATTGTTTCGAGCAGCCCCTCGGCCAATTTAACCAACATGCGCATTTCAGCTTCACGCTTGATTCCAGACTGGACCATCGTGTCTAGCGCTCTCCTGGCAGAGGTCTCGGTCGAGAAGTATGCATGCTTGGCATAGATCGCGCGAAATGTGCTCAAGGACGTCGCGGCCTTACGTTGGTATTGCTCCATCTGCTCGGGGGTCCAGTCACGATTCTCCTCAAAGTGCCAAGTATGCCAGTCATCCAGCGCCTCGGACAACAGCGTTCCGATAACATCAAGTGGGAAGAACTCGACCTTCGCCGAGAAGCTTTTCGTCTGGCCTGGTGTCTCGTTGTGGTAAAGCATTGAGACATACGTACAGCTTTGACCAGCATCGATCTATTTCATGTCAGTCTGGGATCGTGCTCTAGTGGCTGTGCAATGCGTACGGCCCTGGCTAGGTTTGGGATGTCCGAGCATGAATTGACCAAGGAACTCTTGCCTGCTATCCATCAGCTTGCAGACTCGGTCAAGGGCCTCGCTCCAACACACTGACCTTCTCCAGCGGCTGCTAGAAGGCCGATTATTGGCCGCTTCGTCTCTGGTACGCAGGAGACTTCGGCTACTCTAGCAAGCATATCTAACACACTTTCCGTAGAACAACCTGACCGCTGGAGCATCTCGCTGATATCCATGCACAAGCCGTCGACTCTGGACTTGATGCTGGAATAGCGAGGATCGTACGCAGCGCATTTCGGATACTCCTCCTTAGTCTCATCATAGTAGTTGTCCGCATCGCTGACATTCTCGGCGGATTCATCGTCGCTCATGAAAAGCCCTTCGTCCTCGTCATCGCTTGGGCCGTCGTCTATCTTGCGTTTCCCAAGTCCCGATTGAGATGGCTGCGGCGAAGCCATGTTGTGACTCGAGTGATGTTTTGCCGCACTAGTAATTGTTGTCGCAGTCTGCGTTGCGGCCTGTATCTGAGAGATGTTCTCGATGACCAAGGAAGTATTGGAAGATAATGACGAGCCAAAGGTTGGAAAGAAAGATAGGGAGGCAAGACACATGAAATGAGAAGAACAGCTTGTTGTCATGTGTGCTGTCCACGTGATCCGATAGAAGGACTGAGCGAAATGAATGAATATACGAACGATGTGAAGCCCATTGCATTTCAAATATGAGCACGCTAGGTGAGCTGGAGGAGTTTGAGGCACTTGCAGTGAGTTTTGGCGTAGAAGCACCCAGTTATGCATATCTGCGTCACATGCATTACATACTGCTCACTTACATCTTCACATACTATGAGTCGATGTGAGACGATAGAGGGATGTTGGAGCCGGAGGTGGTAGAGGACTCAGTGTGAGGTTGGTGTTCGAAAGACAGAAACGACTCTAGCGGCTCGTGGTTGGACCCCTACTTAACATTAGTATCGCTTCTTATACGACTTATGTCTTAATATTGTAATGTAGCTATTTATCGTATAGAAAGTAGATCTTGTTTTTACTTATAGTTGCTATAGTTTCTAAATTTAATACTTAGTTCTTCTTAACTTAGATAGTATAGTACTAATAGTCTCGTAATTTTATTATCTACTTAACTTAAATTTAAACTATTTAAAGCTATATAATAGTCTATACCTTATTTATTAAAACGCTTTGTAAATATGCTTTAGTAATTAGCTACTAGGTAGCCCGCTAATATCTAGTAGTAGGCTATACTATTACTAGGGTTTTAACAGCGCCGAAACCGAGCTAGTAACCTAGCCGAGCTTTAATTTCCAGTAAATTCTTAAGCTACTTTACGACCTAGTTCTCTACCTTAACACAACACGTACTACGACGACGACCCACCCCAGTAGCCCAAAGACTGGCAGCACCTCCTGCAAGCTAACCTCTTTTTCGCGGGCGTTCAAATAACGAGTTTGGGGTCTCACGCGCTTAAGAACATTAGAGCGCGATTGAGGCGCGTGAGCTTTCCAGTAAGTGAATGCCTCGCCCTACGTTTGGAGAAAGCCCGCTCAATCAACCACACAACACCACAAACGAGGAACACTAAGCATAACATTTGTACCGTGTTTTGCAAATTGGCTCTTCATCTAGGAATGGAATCAACGGCGCCACCGTCAACTCCTGGCTTAACAGCACAACTTCATATTCTGTTTGCACAACGCTAATACTTAGTATAGCAAAATATCCTGTTCGCCTCGAGCAAACCCGTGATGGACGCATAAGTACATATGTGATCACGCCTGACTGCGACGTAAGACACGTGCAAGCATGGACTTCATCGGAGGCGAGGACATCGCAATGCACGATGGCGACATTGTTGCATCGACTGAGCCGCACAGCACAACGTTCCAGTCAATTGCAGACATCTCCCCTGCCTCTGGCCATGGAGATGCATTCTTCGATACGCAGTCCGGATCAGGGGAGAAGCAATCTGCTCTCGCACTAAACGGCGAAGGGCTGAAGCGGGAAACATCTCTATTCGACCACACCTTGACGAAAGGCGATGCACCCAGACCCGCGAAATTCAAATCTCTGCCCTACTCCACCGCCCAGACCGGGCTCGTCTACGATGTCCGCATGCGTTTCCACGTCGAGCCAGAGCAGAACGAAGCCGATATCCATCCGGAAGACCCTCGACGCATCCATGCAATCTTTGAGTCATTTGCAGATGCAGGGCTGGCTTGGAGGCAAGACAGCCGTGAGCCGTCCAACGGCTTCTATATGGGCCGGATCGACACCCGTCTAGTCACCAAAGAAGAAGTCTGCCTTGTTCACACACAGGATCACTGGGACTGGGTGCAGAGCCTGATCAAGTATCCCGACGGGTACTTGAAACACACTGGCGACAGGATGGACTCTATATACCTATCTCGACAGACCCCTTACTGTGCCGCGCTCTCAGCAGGCGGTGCTATCGAAGCGTGCAGAGCAGTGTTACTTGGGAAAGTAAAAAATGTCTTTGCCGTTATACGACCACCTGGACATCACGCGGAACGGGAGGAAGCAAAAGGGTTCTGCTTCTACGACAACGTGAGCATCGCTACGAAAGCTTGCCAACGCGAATTTGGCGAGCAATGCCGCAAGGTACTCATCCTTGACTGGGATGTTCATCACGGCAACGGGATTCAACAGGCCAACTACGATGATCCTAATGTGCTTTATATCTCCTTGCATGTGCACCTGAAAGGAACATTCTACCCGGAGAAGTCCTATCGCGACGAAAGAGGACCCTACGGCGATCATATACACTGCGGGAACGGCGCTGGGTTGGGCAGGAATGTCAACATTCCATGGACAAAGAAGGGCATGGGAGATGCAGACTACATCTACGCCTTTCAGCAGGTGGTCATGCCGATCGCTCATGAATTCAAACCCGACCTTGTGATCATCGCTGCTGGCTTCGATGCCGCTGAAGGGGACATGCTCGGAGGGTGCAAGGTCACACCCGCGGGCTATGCACACATGACACACATGCTTATGTCGCTCGCTGGGGGACGAGTGGCGGTGTGCTTGGAAGGTGGTTACAACCTTGATTCAATCGCACGTTCGGCGACTGCGGTAGCCCGAACATTGATGGGTGAGCCTCCGGAGAGACTTGTGAACAGCAGTCCCACTATCAGCGGCGTGAACGACATCAAACTTGTCCTGCGGCAGCAAAGCCGATTCTGGTCTTCACTCTATCCAAAGGACATGTCTGCACGACTGGCAGGCCCTCTCCATGGTGTGAGAATGCATGAGATTGTCCGTCGTTGGCAAGCCGAGACCTTGTGGGACGATTACGAGATGATGCCGCTGTCTGTCCTGAATAAGCCCTTGTCGGAGCCGTTCAAGAACCAGGTACTGGCTACGTAAGTCTACGGCTCTTCATATCAACCATGCAAGTTGCTGATCCGACACAGACCAAACTACACTCAGGCACGCCCATTGCTAGTCATTCTACACGATCCACCCGAAGTCATCGCTTCTCCAGACCCAGTAACTGGCAAGATCGAGCTTCACAACACATGGCTGGTAAGTTGTGATATTGTGGTTCCCCTCTGCTGTACGCAGAATTCCCGCTGACATCGAACAAAGACTGATATTGTCAAGACTTACGTCGACTGGGCAGCCAAGCAGGGTTTTGCAGTTATCGATGTGAATCTTCCAAAGCACGTCGCCGATGTCAACGACGGACAACAACACGAGCCCAACGACGCTACCGAGTTCCGGATCAAGGAAGCAGCGCTTCTCCTCACGTACCTCTTCGACAACTACGTCGAATTGAGCGAGTCCACACACGTCTTCCTGATGGGCACAAACACCGGTCACGGCGCTATCATCAACTTCATCAAGAATAACGAGGAGCGTGCAGAAGAACGAATCACTGGCGCAATATCCTTTGTGGAGGACGTTCCACTACAATCGTGCAAATCGGCGACAAACGATATGCTCGCGGCATGGTACTACAACAACTCATTGGTCTTTGTTGCGAACGATCACAACTTCTGGCACAGCGATCTCTCGAAGAAGCCTAAGAAGCGCTTTGGCAAGGCCGAACGAAGCGATGTTGACTCGATGACCGATATATTGATCGAAAATAAGAAGGCTGTCCAAGACTTCCTTCTCAAGAGTACTGCAGACTGGACAAATCCTCCACCCGAAGACAGCGATGCAATGGACACTGCCAACGTCGAGACCACAAAAGCCCGACTGCCTCCGGTCGGCAATTTTGCGCCTTCGCCGCGTCCGCAAGCGCGTACTGCAACACATTCCCCCAGCATAGCACCGGCCAACAGTGCTTTCGGCAAGTCGTTGAACAACAGTGCGCCAAAGACACCTCCGAGAGGCACATTCGCGCCTCCGAAGTCATCAAAGAGTCCCTTCCGATGAGGCTGCTCATATGGTGTATCTGAACCCCGGAACGCCTTCGATTATGATTTGACCTTTTGCTTGCTTCCGGTTTTGATTTAGCATGTAGATGGTGGTTGCGGTCACGCTTAGGAGCGTGGCCCCTGCTGCTGTGAAGCACGTGGCGAGGCCGGGGACGTATTGAGGCGCATCTTGCGACCTGAAAACGAGCGTCCCCACGATGCCTCCAACACCACCCATTGCTACCATGTTGGCTGAGGTGAAAGCCCTCTTCCATTGGCCGACTACGTTGTTCTGTTGATAGGTCATCGACGCGGTTACGTTCGAGTTCGAACCTACGAGAAAGAAGTCAGCACCGCCGCAACCTTCGAAAGCGGTCAATTTACCTGCTGTGACGAGGAAAGCGCCGAAATATCGGACATAGGGCTGTTCCGCGAAACCAAGCACGGCCACACCAATGATCATCAAAACCGCGTTGAAGGCGATGATATGTGCTCGGATATTTAGTTTATCGGACACGACGGCTTCTGTGAAGCCGAGGAAGAGCGAGAAGCAGTAGCACTAGGTCTCGTCAGCAGTGATATGGCATTTGCATAAGTGCTCTTTCTCACCGGTGCGGTCAGACACTGTGCCTTGACTACATCGAAGCCCAACGAGTCGCGAAGAATGATAGGTAAGAAGTAAGACACCTGCACGGTGTTAGCCAGCTCTCCAAATGTTCGGAAAGGCGGAATGCTCAGCCCATGCGCTCACATACCGAGTAAGTGACCAGTCCCGAGAATCCAAAGTTCGCAGCTATCATATTGTGGTCAGTAGTCTGTCAGGCAAGGAAAAATTCGCTAATTGATGAAGCTTCCAAAACACCAGCATTTCCAGTCTCTTGCTTCTGCCAGATAACTCCAGATGCTGAAGGCTTCCAGATGAGCGTCACCCCGGTCCCTTTCCACACGATCGACCATGATCTTGATCTCCTCGTTGCTCAGGAAGAATTTGGACTTGGCAGCGTCCTCAGGAAAATCCACCAAGAACACATAACCGACTATGGCGATGATAACCGTGATGATGCCTTCCCAAATGAAGATCCAACGCCATCCCTCGTGCCCGCCAATGCCATCCATCTGCTGCAGCCCATATGCGAGCACGCCTCCGAAACCACCAACGGAGTTACCAACCAGATAGAAGAAGGCATTTCTACCGATCAGAAAGATATGTGGTCAGTCGTGTATTGGGACTGGTACACTGTTGTCCATCAATGCTTACCTCTTTGCAACTTCCCATCTAAGATACCACATTGACACCAGAAAGATTGCGGACGGACAGAAACAGCTCTCGAACACACCCAGCGCCATCCTCAAACCCATGAGAGTGGTCCATTGCTTCGAGAGACCCATGCCTACTACGACCAGCCCAAAAGCTCAGGTAATGGCCGCAAGGAACGGACGAGGGCCGAGTTTTCGTGCACACACGGTTGCCACTGGATTGAACAGAATATAGAATGGGAAGAAGACAACAACGATCTGTAATCCAAGCGGTCAGTAGATGCGTCGCCTACGCTCCGGGGAGGGTACGTACAATAGTGTATCGGTTGCCTATGAGATTTAAATCGACGTCCATTCCTGCAACCGCGGCGTTGCCTAAGTTCGTCCTATCGATCTGGTTGACGATATACATCAATGCCAGGATCAGGGACAGTCTTAGATCGACCTTTCGTTTGATCTGCTTGACTCTCGGGTCTTCATAGTCGAGATCATAGTCGTCCGCAGGCTGGGTTCCACGTTCGTCGACATAATCTGTCTTGCCGTCCTCTTTGAAGCTGTCCATCGTCACAACTGCTTGATCAAGTCAAGGGAACCAAAGAGCAAAGAGACCAATAACACAAAGAGCCAGAAGACTTTGGTAAACTCACGAAAAGACCGAAGAACGACGTGCAGATCTATGAACTAGATATGCAGGAAACGCCGACGTTCACAATCATCATCCTCGGGTATCGCTAGTCATGGCACGAGTCTGCACGTGGAAAAGATGTCGATCAAACGACTTCTTCACCAATAACGAGTCAGCCAAGGAAGGAATCGATGGGGCCCCGACAATGCCAGTGTCTTGGTATGGAGTCCGTAGACTCTGCCCCACGGGAATAATGCAGGCTAACACGTGGATTTGTGCGGAGTTCAGCTAGAACTATGCGTTATCTGCTCTCGAATTTCTACATCGGTACATCACTATATGCAATGGCGACTGAATCCAACTAGCCATTTCTTCGACATTCTTCTGACAATCCCGTTTCCCATTTTCCCTCGTTCGATGTACTTCATGCAACACCTTCCCATTGTAGCAACGACTTTGCAGACGTAGCGATTCTTGGAGGTCGACGGATATCTTTCTCGGCACCTTGTTGCCCTTGACTAGAGCACTCATTGTTCAACCCGGGCTTCCGATATCGAAAACGTTCACCCAGATGTCGACAGGTCCCTCACTCGCAGTGCATTTCGGCGGCTTTCTGCTCAATGAATGCCATGTGACTCCCGACATGCGTCTCTCCCCGTCGCACAACGGCAATCATCAACGTGTCGCAAAGACGCACGAGATTCGAGGCATTGAGCTCCTACTGTGGCTCTGGATAATAACATCCCTCCCTCTGTGCTATCCTAACCTCGCAACGGCGATTGAGACTGGCGCGGATGGGGCGGAACCTTTCGTCCGACCGGTATTCCGCAATAGTGAGACTGTATAGCGAGCAAAATACTTCAGCGAGGTCGGGCTGGGATTGAACGACCATGGAGTCGGTGTCGATGTACCCACGAGTGGCGATCCCATAGTCGTCCTCGGGGGACTCGTGATTCGCTGAGTGGTCCAGAATTTTCTCGCGTAGATCGAAGCTCAGTTGTACCACAGGCTGGGCGATGGCCATGCTCCTCCTAAGCTCCTCGAGCCTGTTCGCGACACTTTCCTGATGCGGGGCGTGTTCCTGTTGCTGTTGACGCAGCTGCTCAAATTGTTCCACAACCGAGGCCATCCCTCCTTGCATTTGTTCCCGTAGCGTCAGTTCGGTAGGTTCCGCGATAGCAGTGTTGTTGTCCGTTGGAGTGAGCTGGTCCTCCGCCCTTTCGACACCGCCACGACCGGTCCAGGGATAGTTACGGATCTGCATCTTTGATATATCGTCGAGGTGGCTTGAAAACTGCGAAGGTGTTGGTGCTTCGTGGAAGTCGGAGCCGGAGTGGTTCGAAGTCTTGGTGAAATGCCGCTCAGTACACTTTGAGTAATCTGAAAAGGGGCGAGAGCCGATCGACTTTATATGTGAATACCCTGTTGATAATACTGGGCCATGAACCCAAATAGGAAGGATTGTAGAACTTTTTTGCGAGGGGAAATAGCTTCGTCGAATGGATATATGCTTACCACACTCTTACCTCTCCCGTCGACTCGCATGAGTGCTGCCACTACAGCGCCTGATAATACGTTTGTGAGATAGTCTGGAACGGCAACATCAACTAACTCCTACCTCTCACACTCCCGGGTCCAATCGCCTCCTCTCCGACCGGCTCTCGGGAACGCTGCCACTACAGTGGCTCAAAAAAGGTCTATGAGATACTCCATAGCAGCGGGAACATTGAACTCCTACCTCTCAGACTCCTGGTCCGAATCACCTCCTCTCCGGCCGCCTTTCATAGACGCCGCCACTACAGCGACTGAAACAACCATCGAGCACAGCTATCAACAGTGAGAACACTACATCTACTTCGCAACAACCCTCTCAACCTCCCAATCTCTCTCCTTCTTTTGAACAACTTTCCAAGCACTCAGCGGCCACTCAGCTGCACCATCGTTTTCTGCAGCTCGGAGAGCGACTCCAACCCAACACTGCCGCCTTTGCTTCCCATCTCCGCTTCGCTGCAGTTCTTCAATTTTCCCAACCGGCCTTCCATATCTTAGCAAAGGCGTCCCTTCGGCAAGAACAGCTAAATCCCTCTTACCTATAGCCGTCAAAGGGTGCATCCTCGTCCTCCTGACCTTCGTAGCAGCGGTGCCCTCAGACGGCGCAGCACGCGAGAGGTGGCTGTAGGCGATGAACTGCGGCATCTTCTCAACGCTGAGCTTGGCCAATACGCTAGTGCTGTGGATGAAAACGCTTCGACGGAGTTCTTGCTCCGGCGGAGGGAGGTGTTTGTCCTCTGTGCTGGCGTCTGCGGACGGCAGCAACGTTCGGTATGCCACTTCGATAGCTCGTCTCGGCTTGCGGCCGAAGCCAGTAGTACCGGTCAGTGTGTCGGCGCGGATAGCGATTTGATCGATGAAGCCGCCGGTAGTGATTGCGTTGAGGATGCCTCTTCGTTCGTCTATTGGTGGGGCCAGAGTCGTAGGGTATGAATCTGAACCCCCAAGATCACGATGTAGCTGTCGTCTCAACATCTGCACCTCGTCCATGGCTTTGGCTCGAAGGGAGTACTGCTCGCAGATCTTCTTCTTATCCTCAGCTTCCGCGTGCAGCGTAACAGCCCTGAGAACTTTCATGACATCTGATTGAGTGTCTTGCTTGGCCAGCGCGGCTTGTGCTCGTGTGTACTCTTGGTGTTTAAGCATGTTCTCGTTCCGTGCAGTAGCTTCAGCCTTAAGTTGTGCTCGAGACTCGCCGTCGCTAGCGAGGCCGTCGTCAGAGTCATCGTCGTTCAGGCCGCGACTGCTCGCTTGCACTTCGGGTATGAACAGATCGCCCACCGCCAGAGCAGCCACGATGGCCACTGCATGCGGAACAACCTTGTTGATGTGCGCAAGCCTAATCATCTGGCCGAATCTAGGGTTGACTGGGTATTTCATAATTTCTCTTCCAACCTTCGACACGGAGTCCTGCTTCGGAGTCAAAGCACCCAGATTCACAAGCAAGCGCTCGGCAATCTCCAGCTGGTGCTGTTCGGGCTGTGTCGGGAACGGAAAGGTGGCCAAATCCGGGATGTCCATAGCTTTGAGCTGTAGCACAGTGCTCTCCAGCGGCGTCCGCAATATCTCAGGCTTAATCTCCTTGTCGAAGTGATTTTCATAGAAAGCAGAGCTGTATAAGCGCCACACATGTCCCGGTCCAGTACGACCAGCGCGACCTTTCCGCTGCTCAGCGGATGCTTTGCTGATCAAGCCAACATCGAAGGTCTGAACGCCTGTAGAAGTATCGTAGTGCTTGTCCTTCGAGCGCCCTGAGTCGAATACATAGCGTATGCCAGGAATAGTAAGGGAGGTCTCGGCCACATTGGTTGCGAGTATGATGAGCCGATGACCTTCAGGAGCGGGCTGGAAGACTTTCACCTGATCTTCTGGGCGTAGCTTGGCGAAAAGAGGAAGGACATGCGGCTTGAGCGGAACTTTGGAGCCAGCACTCGTACCGCCTCTCCCAGATTTATTCAAACCAAAATGCTCTGAAGTATCCTCTATCGCAAATTCAGCCTCGTCCTCGTCTCCGAGATCGATGTCCGCGTCTGAGTCCGGGTCCTCTTCATCTTCGTAGTACTTGCCCGTGACTGTCGTTTCGACACCATCCCCGTAGTCGTCGCTATCGGCGCCTCTCGAAGATTTGCCCAGCGGCGCCCCCACTACAGCGTCTGATCTGCCACCGAGCCGGTCCCTCAACTGCTTCGAGACTGTTGTTATTTCCTGTTCGCCAGTAAGGAATACTAGAATACCGCCAGTAGGCAATTTGCGGTGCCCACGCGCTACCTTTTCCACGACCTCGCTCAGATAATCAATTCGTGTCTTCCGGGCGAAGTGCACAGTAACGGGATACTGCCTCCCTTCGGCCTCCACAACCGCTGGAGGTCCGCCAACTCTTTCCCATAGCTTGCTGTTCTGCAGAAATGAGTCTACGCCCTGAGACAACGTCGCAGACATAATGACGAGCTTCAATGGCTTATGCTTCTTGGGCTCCTCCTTCGCCAGGTCTGCTCGTAGTGGGACGATACGAGATAGCATACCGATCAGAATATCAGTGTTGACGCTCCGTTCGTGTGCTTCGTCGATAATGATGACGCTGTACTTTGACAGGATGAAGTCTTGCTGTATTTCGCGTAGAAGGATACCGTCGGTCATAAACTTGATTGATGTGTCGTGTCTCGCCTTGTTGTCGCCTCTGATCTGGTAGGCCACTTTCTTGCCGAACTCCGCACCCAGCTCATGCGCAACTCGAGATGCGACGCTGGTGGCTGCCACTCGACGAGGCTGTGTGACGCCGATCATGCCAGTGGTTTCGTAGCCATTTTCGAGTAGCATCTGTGGGACCTGGGTCGTTTTTCCGGATCCAGTGGCACCGCATACGACGGTGACAGGGTGAGTGTTGATGTTCTCCATGATTTTCTGTTCCTCTTGAACTACTGGCAGCTCCAACCGTGCTTGCTGGATCGTTTTTGGCCTGGAGATGGACACCGTCGCGGCCGGCTTACTGCTCTGCGCCGTAGCCATCATATCGTTTAGTAGCGGGTCTGGAGAAGAAGCTCTCGGCTTGAAATTTGCTCTCGCGCTCTCCATAGTCTTGTCGTTGGTGGCAACGCCAGATGGAGTAAAGTCGAGAGCCACATTGCGACTCATATCCGCCCAGGCCTTGAAAGCCGACACCCTTGCTGGCCTGTCGTCTTGAGATGTCGCCGAGGAGTCGTCTGAGAGCTCTGAGTCGTCGCTGTCGTCCATCTTCGTGTCGTCCGGAGTAGTATCGTCGTCTGAACTAAAGCCTTGCCACTCTTCTTCTTCTCCTTCGTCTTGATCTGTGATGTTTTCCACATCGTCACCCTCAACAGCATCAGCCTCGATCTCAACGTCGAGAGGCCTTGCCGCTGCACCCTTTGTGGTCTTCCGCCGCTTGCGCTTTCTAATTGCCGGTCGTCCGTCCTCTCCAACATCCAAAGGCCGCTTCAAGCCACTGCCGAAGCTGATCTCCGCTCCAGCCACCCCTTGCGATCCTGGAGACGCGGTACTCGGCTCAGGCTGCGCTACCTCGTCGTCCTCGCTCTCACTCGAGCTGCCCGGGCTCCCGACCTCCGCTCTCCGCTCCAGAAGTATGCTATCGCTCGTTCCGTCAATGTCGATGCCCGCCTGCTTCTCTCTCAATGCTCGAGAGAATCGCTCCCGCTTGCTTTCGGTCACTCGTCCTAGTTTCTTCGAGCTCTGCAAGAGACTGGTATCGATCCTCTGGCCCTCGAGTTTCCTTATAAGATCTGCGTTTTCATCCTTCTTGAGCTTGGTATCGATGTATTTGTCTAGCCGCTTTCGCTTCTTCGACGACCCTTTAGACTCCGGTTGGGCTGCTCGGAGCTCCTCTCGCAGCGCGTTTCGTCGAGCATCTCGTTCTGAAGGACGCTCTGGTATGATTTCGTCGGAATTGGTGTGGGAGACGTCGCGCCGAGACCCTGTAGCCTTCGCACGATCTAATACTCGACGCTTCCGTTCTCGAGGGACGAAGCGCGGCATTGTCGTGTTCTCGAAGTTCGAATCCAAGTTTAGGCTCGCGTCACTGATAATTTTCTGAAGTTGTGCATAACGGCTGCGGGGATCGGCGCTCGGATGCGGGGGCGGACACGGGCCGTTCACTAGCTCAAGCAGGCTTCTCGGGTCGGCCATTGGCTCTTGGTACCGCGATACGAACCTATCTCCTCTTTACACTCTCATTGCTGTTGACGAGAACAAAGCATGCCGCACTTCGACGGGGTTGTTACGGCACCGAGCGCGTCCACTTCTAGCTGTCGCCCACACATCAGCAGGTATCTCCGGCCCCAAGTCATCACTCGCGAGCGGTCAACGGGCACCTTGGTAGCAGCTTCACTGGCAGTGTGCAGGAGAAAGGATTCATAATCGTGGTGCTGAATGGTGCGCGAAGCGAAGCTATGAGTGTGCTGTTCATATATCCGATCGGTGCCTCGATCAGACGGGAGTCTTGGTCGCTCAACGACAACGCACGACACACGTACCTTGGTGTTTCGCGAACACACTTCAAGACGAAACAGAGTCTTGCTAAACGAAAGACATCGGCCGGTCAGTCCTATATGTCTCTTTCATTCACCTAGCCCCTTCCTGTTTAATTCACTTCGAGAAGATGGCTTTGTACGGCGCCTTTACCACTTTCCTGCCCTTCCCTTCGTATCTAATCTTCTGCTGCCATCCGGACACTCAACGACCATGTTGTTCACTCGCATACCGCTGCCGGACCCCACTGGCGCCCCTGCTCAAGTTTTCGCGACGTACGAGCTTCTTGAAGACATCCTGCTCCATCTCCCTCTACAGAAGCTCTTACTCTCGCAACGTGTATGCCATACCTTCAAGGACGTGGTCAAATCGTCCAGTAGGATTCAACAAGCGCTCTTCCTCCAGCCAGCATGCACACGGAAAGTGTTCTGGTCCACCGCAGCGTCACTAAGCTCCGGAACAGAAGGCTCCTGGCGGCTATGTCCCAAGGCAGGCACGGTCATAACACCAATTCTCAACCCCTTCCTGGATCAGTAAGTAGAAGTAGACGAACTATTGGCACTTGATGAGAACGATCTAACACGCTATAGATTCACAACCGCCTTGGGCCGGCATAAAGATGAAGGTCACAGTCTCCCAGTGCGATTCGCAGTCTGCTGTGGCCCTCACTGGACCCTATCATCGAGGCCGTGGCTACTACTCCCGTGCGGCGGTAGCATGAAGTGTCACCGCTGCCGCGACGTCCGCGGTAGCGCTGATGTCCAGCCTAGCTGGAGCAACATGCTCGTCATCGACCTTCAATTTGCAGACTTGGAGTACATCAAGCGTACCGCTACACCAACAGACCTGTATGAACGAGGTCGCGAAGTGAAACACGTTGCCGACTTACGTGTCAAGGACGTCTACGAAGATGTGCTGCGAGGGTCAGAGCGCACCGCTGGCCTGGACGAAGGCAAGATTGTCGGCTCAGGCTCGTGGGAAAGCTATCGCGATATTGATTGTGTGGCCGGATGGCAGATGCTTCGCCTGCTAAAAGCAGACGAAAAGGAAAGAGGCGAGCTCCTGGCTGAGCCACATCAGAAGCCGGTGGTCGTTAGGAATGCGTGCCTGGAACTGGTTTGCGGGTAGATAGACGGACTTGAGGTTACGGAAGCTGATCCGGATAGGTTACTCGAAGGGCGTTTGCTCCCTCGCATGTGAAACTTCGGTTTGTGCAAATTCTTCTGTACCTTCACATGATAGACTCCTAACGCACTGACTCATCAAAATTTTAACAATCCCCTTTCTTCCGCTGCACCTCCAACTACCTGACTATCGTCCGAACACATCTTCGGCAATGCCCTGCGTATCAGCCTAGCGGCCAATAGAGTCATCTTGATCACTGAGCTAGCTGAGCATGTCCTCATACACCTCCCGCTCCGCAATCTTCACCATCAACGCGAGCGTCGTCCTCAAGCTCAAAGCGACGCACACGCGCCCCTGTCCGCAGCTTGTTCTCCAGCTACGGCGGCGGCAACTCAGTAGCAACGGGGTAGGCTACGCCATCGTTGCCAGCCTTCGTCGACGTTCATACTACGTCGGCGCTGGCGCCAGACGCTGAAGCGGAGGCTGAGACGGGATGGTCAGGCACCGCCAAGTACAATGGATCCGCCCTTACCGAGCCTGATACATTAGAGCGCGCCATCCACGCCAGCATTGGGAAGCAAGGTGCGGCGGAGCAGTTCGACGACAAAGAGCTACCAGCTAGCGACAGCGACAGCGAGCTCGCCCGCCCTGCCTGCAAGAGGTCTCGATATGGCCGTCGCAGTGGAGATATGAGAGCACGTGGAGAGTTTCAATCTGGAGAAGGAGGCTTGGAGATAAGCTTCTGCCCTAAAAGCCATGTGGGTCCCCATGTGTCAGCACTTTTAACCTGACGCGTTCCGAACACCCTAAGGTACTCGAATCACGCAGGAAACGGCCCCAAACCTCGCAACAATACCGACACCGGGACAATGTAGGAGCTGCCAGGCAGTGCGCGATTCAGCGCACGCATACAAGTATACGACCATGCCCAGCCGGACTTCATCCTCCACCTCCAACCCCAACCACAGTGACAAGGTCAAACTCCGCCGACCCGCATCGACGAAACCACGTTCTAGACCTCCGTCATGGCCACTGCCCAAGAGCGCCACCCAAACATCTACGTCGAGCGCAACGAAGACACCCGCCAGCGTCGCCGCACCGTCCCCATGGAAGTCCTCTCCCTCGGCTACTCCCGCACCGGCACCATGACAATGAAAGCCGCCTTTGAAATCCTCGGCTACCCTACCTGGCACTGGGTCGTGGCCGCCGAGAATCCACCGGACCTAGCAATGTGGGCTGAATGTTTGCAAACAAAGTACGAACCTGAGCTCCACGGGAACCCGAAACCGTTCGGACGAGACGAATTCGACAATCTGCTTGGAAACTGGAGCGCCTGCACCGACCAGCCCGCCGCGGTGATGGCGGAGGAATTGGTGCAAGCGTATCCGGAGGCGAAAGTTGTGCTCTGTGAGCGGGACACCGAGAAATGGTACACTTCGTTCGAGAAGACGGTGATAGCCGGCACCGCCAACCCATTCATTCCGCTCGCCTGCGCCATAGATTCAAATTACATCGGGATGATGGGGCTACTCACCGAGATACTCTCCAAACACTTCTTCCATGTAGATGTGCCGATGGTGCAGTGGGGGTTGTTCAACAATTCTGAGCACTTTCGCATATGGCGGGAGAACTCGAGGGCCGCGTATCGTGCGCATAATGAACTGGTGAAGCGCGTAACGCCGAAAGAGCGGTTGTTGGTGTTCAAGCTTGAAGACGGGTGGGAGCCGTTGTGTACGCATTTGGGGAAGCCGGTGCCTGATGTGCCGTTCCCGAGGGTGAACGAGACGGCGGCGGTGCAGGAGAAGATCGAGCTGTATATTGCCGAGAGCTTTAAGCGGACTGCGATACGGTTTGTGAAGAAAGTGGCGCCGGTGGCTGTGGTGCTGGTTGCGGTGTCAGCGTGGTTGGTGTTGCGATGATGTCGGGAATGAGGTTGGAAACGATGAAAATGGTGAGTTGTTAGCTGTATTTATACATGCCGCGCTGTATGGGTATATTGCACCACATCTGCCTGTTATCTTACAGCTCTCCACGCCCTTCGTCTCGCTCAGCTCGTACTAATCTCCTTAGCCACCCACTTCTCCAGTCCCCCTCTGGCAATGATCTCTTGAACATTCGGCGGTAGCTCTCCAACCTTCTGCGTCCAAGTCTCACCACTTTCACCCTCCTTGATCACGATTTGACTCCTCCTCACGTCCCACGTGAAGCTCCAGCCGGTCCGTACGGTCAACGGTCGCTCCTTCGGTGTACTCTGCGGCGCAGGCGGTGGTGAATCCAGACTCTGCTTGTTCTCTGAGGGCTCTGTAATGGCCGCTTCACCGGCCGAACCAGCGGCTGCCTCAGCAGAGTCTGAGAAAGCTTCACGCAACCTCGAGATCAACTTGGGCACCTCGACACCCATCAAAGCATTGTTAATCGAATTCCTGCTGAAGATATTTCCGAAGCTGCCGCTGACGACCATGGGTATGCCTTTGGCCAGGATCGCGGTCGCAGCCTGCTCCCTCGAACTTCCGCAGCCAAAGTTGTAACCACTGACCAAAATATCGCCTTCTTTCGCCACTGATGCGAATTTCGGGTCGTAGTTCTCCATAGTCACGGAGGCCATCTTCTTCGGATCAGACGAGAAAGCATCGTCATAGGTGTACTTCCCAGGATAGATAGCATCAGTGTTCACGTTGTCGGCATCGCACCACACGATCTCTCCCTTAACCTTCTCCGGGAATCCAGGCAGGATCTCAGTCAGGCCTCCACTGCTCGACTGGTCCGCGGCGTCCTGGCTGCTCTCAAACCCACTAGCCGCTTCCAGTCGTTGCTCGGCTTCCTTGATAGCCGCTTCCGCATCGTTTACCAACTTCTCGAGAGCGTCTTCCATGCTGAAGCTAGCGTATCCGCCTTCACCTCTCACTACGCCCTCCCACCCCTCGGGCTGCTCGTACCAGCCAGGACCAGCAATCTTGCCCTTCAGTGCGCTCGCTGCGACGACCTCGGGTGAGGCCAGGTAGGCTTTCGCTTCCGTGGAGCCCATTCGACCTTTGAAGTTGCGGTTACTAGCGCTGATGCCGACTTCACCAGGTTCGAGGAGACCAGTGCCAAGGCCGATGCATGGCCCGCATCCGGATGGTAGAGGTTGTGCGCCAGCTGCCAATAGAGTCTGCCAGTCTCCATTCTCTTCAGCAGCAAGTTGTTCTGGTAGGGACGCGGCGGCTATGTAGAAGTTTACGCCGTCTGCGATCCTCGCAACCTGACCATCGACAGTTGCGTCTTTGAATACCTTAGCTGCAGCAGCTATGTCGGAGCGGCGGGAATTGGTGCAAGAGACGAGGTAGGCCTTGTTAATGTTGATGTCTTGAGCTTCGAGTTCGGCAAGCGGGGTGGCGACTTTGACGCTGTTCGGGCCGGAGACGTAAGGTGTGAGAGACGAGAGATCGAGGTAGAGTTCTTTCGCGTAGCTTGCACCCTTGTCGGCCGCGAGCGGGTTCGAGAAGAGCTCGTCAAGTCGTTGGTGGTTGAAGCGGGACGTGGTAAGGCTGGCAGTGGTCGGTGCGGCAGAGGTGTCCTGGTACATATTCGCCTCCGTCGCCTTCGACCTCAGCCAGCCTTTTAGCACGTCGTCGATCGGGAAGAGTCCACTCAAGGCTCCCCATTCAGTAGTCATGTTGGCGATAGCCAGTCGATCGTCTACGGGCAGACTTCTCATAGTCTCTTCTGTCCCAGTAAACTCGATGGCATGGTTCAGCACCTCATCTGTGTTGAAGAGGCCACACAGCGCCACAATAACATCTTTCCCTGTCACGCCTTCCGGTAGGATACCTGTAAAAGTAATCTTCGCAATAGGAGGAATCTGCCACCATGTCCTACCCGTCGCCCAAATACTCGCTGCATCTGTCCTCACAACGGGCGTGCCCAAGCAAGCCACACCACCGTACATATTGCTATGACTATCGCTTGCGACAGCCATCGTACCAGGCCAAGCATAGCCCTCCTCGACCATGATCTGGTGACCAATCCCTCTACCTGCTGGGTAGAAGTCCACTCCTTGACTTTTGGCGAACGACTCGATCTGTTCGTACTTCTTCAAGTTCTTCTCAGACTTGTTCTGCACGTCGTGGTCCAGCGTCATGACAATCTGCGATGGATCATGAATCTTGCTCGCACCAATGGACATGAACTTGGTCGCAACGGGCCAGCTGTTGTCGTGGGTCATGCATTTGTGTGGTGCGAGAGTGACATAGTCGCCGGCTTTGACGACTTTGCCATCTGCAAGACCCAGGCTGTACACTTGAACAATCTTTTCCGTCAAGGTCTGCGGTGTGGTTGGTGTAGGGGTTTGTCGAGAAAGGAGTTCTGGCGGTGCGTTGGCGAGTTGGGATGGGAAGGCGTCTATGGTCTGGGCGATATGTCGAGGGGTGGAAGTCGTGATCTGCCGCCGTGGACGATGTTGGAGGTGTGTCGAAGCTGCTATACATTGTCTCGATGCAATTGATGGTCGTGTGGTTGTGTTGAGTTGTCGCGTGAGCCGTTGTAGACTTCGAGCTGTCCGAAGCGATGCCATTGCGACTCTGTCGTTCTCTATGTTGTCATATGCGGTCGATTAGACATCCCTCACACGCGATGAAGATAATATGTTTAGCCAATGGCGAGTGTGGTAATGGTAATGGTATAGCTTGGAGATGAAGCCAGAATCTTAGAGCGACATCGGCACCTCAACTCTGACTCGATGAAACAATCACATGCAAGGCACCAAACTCTACTAAGGTAACAACCTGGTGTGCATACAACCGTACTATCAGAACCGAGTCCATCACCGAATCTACTCAAGATGCCTGATCGAAAGGACATCCATTACTTCGGCGCGGGTCCAGCGCCTCTCCCAACAGAAGTACTCGAAGAAGCCTCCAAAGTCCTCCTAAACTACGAGAAAAAAGGCATCGTAAGTCCAATGGCTATAATAACAATCGCCATGTACTAATTACACTCGAGGGCATTACCGAAATCTCCCACCGCTCCCCAGAAGCCAACGCAATCCTCGCCTCCACAAAATCCGCCCTCCGCACCCTCCTCTCCATCCCCGACTCCGACGGTCCCGATGGCTACGAGATCCTCTTCCTGCAAGGCGGCGGCAGCGGCGAGTTCAGCGCCACCGTCTACCACATGGTCAGCATCTGGGTCGCGAAGCAATGGAAGCACATCCAAAACCACAGCCACATCGGGGTGGGGGAGGATGTGGCGATCGCTGCGCTAAGGGATGTGGTGGAGGAGAAGATGAAGCTCGATTATCTGGTCACGGGGAGCTGGTCGTTGAAAGCGAGTCAGGAGGCTGCGAGGCTGGTTGGGGAGGAGAAGGTGAATATTGTTGCTGATGCGAGGAAGCACAGGGAGGGTGGGAAATTTGGTGTTGTGCCGGCAGAGGATACCTTCACGGCGACGACAGATGAGGCGGATTGTGCTATGACTTATTACTGCGACAACGAGACTGTGGACGGTGTGGAGTTTCAAGCTCCGCCTTCGGGGCATAATCTGGTAGCCGATATGTCGTCGAACTTTCTCAGCAGGCCGATAGATGTGAAGCGGCATGCTGCGATTTTCGGAGGCGCGCAGAAGAATATCGGGACCACAGGGGTTACGCTTGCGATCATTTCGAAGAAGTTTCTGCCGCCGCATGCTGAGATGGCGGATTCGAAGCTGTTGAGGAAGCTGGGGCTGCCGGTGGGACCGGTTGTGCTGGATTGGCCGACTATTGCGAAGAACAACTCGCTATACAATACGCTGCCGATCTTCGATGTGTGGATTGCTGGGCAGGTTATGGAGAGGTTGATTTCGTTGCACTCGGATGCTTCTTCGGCGATCAAGGGGCAGGAGGATGAGTCGGATAAGAAAGCTGGTATGCTTTATGGTGCGCTGGATGGTTATCCTGAGATCTACTCCGTGGTTCCGGACATGAGCGTGCGGAGCCGGATGAACATCTGCGTTCGTGTGAAGGGCGGACACGCGGAGGCTGAGAAGGCTTTCTTGAAGGGTGCAGAGGCGAAGGGGCTGATGGGTCTGAAGGGGCACAGGAGCGTGGGTGGCGTTCGGATCAGTAACTACAATGCTGTGCCAGTAGCGGCGGCGGAGAAGCTGACTGCGTATCTCGAGGAGTTTGCGAAGGAGCAGAAGTGAAGTCGATGGGATGGGCAAGATATACAGAAAAGCGGGCTTTGTTTGCGTTCAGCGGCGGAGTTTGGGATGGCATCGTTCAACAAGATGAAGCACGATTGACGGCGACATGATATAGAATATTCAACATCCCATCGAAAGCGTGACTTCGCGGAGATTTCGTGTCTTCACTTTTGATTCGCTGGGTCTCAAATGTAAATTCGACTACACTCGAGGCTCCGACTTCACCATACATTCTTGCAAGTGTCAAGATCCGATCAAGATTCCAGATATAGGCTTTTCACAGGCCTATTGTCGTCCCAAAATCTGGTGAACACTCACGAAAGCAGGTTACTGCATATAGAGACCGAGGAAGACTCATACGCTGAATGGACAGTACCTAAACTCCACCACTCCTCCCCGCCTACGTGGCATAGAACTCCCAGAAAATGTCCATCTCAAACGACGCCGGCCACTTCTTCCAAAGCTCCGCCGCCCTCGCCACCACAGAAAGGAAATCGGCAAAGTCGAAGAACAAACGTGGCGATCCCATTCAATTCTCTTCCAAGATCCTCGCCATCTTGAACGACCCAGACGATGAGGGCGTGCTGTTCGTTGCCGAAGCGGCTGGAGAGGTGAAGAAGGTTATTGTGGATGTGTGTAAGAAGTTCTAATGTCTCGGAGAATGCCACGAGCTAATCATTGACGTGGCGAGTGAAGACTGGCAAAGTCACGAAGGTGTTCAGCGAAGGCACAGCACCTCTTACCTGTCTGGCGGTCTGCCGGAAGACTCGGACGCTGTTTGCTGGATGCTGGGACAAAGCTATATATGCTGTTGATCTCCGGGATAGGAAAAAAGCTGCAAGGAAGTTTGTGGGGCATGCTGATTTCGTCAAATGTCTACTGGCAACTTCGCTGAACGGAAAGCCTGTTCTTATTTCTGGCGGAGCCGATTCAGTGACCATCATCTGGGATAGCGAGACCGGCGAGCGACTGCACAAGCTGCAGGGACATACGAAGGCGCTACAAGATCTCGCCATCGACCCACTCAGTCTACCGGATGGTTCGGACGAGCCAGGCGACTCCTTTGTTCTGTTCTCAGCGAGTAGCGACCCACAGATCAGGCGATGGCATATCAGTCTCTCATCATCATACGAGTCGGCCGAGTCTCTTGACACGCCGATTCTCGCGCACGACACAAGCGTCTACAAGCTCTGCTTTGACAGCGACGGCGACCTCTGGACAGCATCAGCGGATAAGACAGCTAAACATCTCGTCCGGAGTCGAGAGTGGGAAGCAGACACCGTGCTCCAACATCCAGACTTCGTGCGAGATGTTGCTGTGGCGGAGCGGCTAGGAGTGGTGGCTACGGCTTGCAGGGATGAAGGCGTCAGGGTGTGGGATCTGGCTAGTGGGAAAGTAGTCTGCACCTACGATGGACATTTTGAAGAGGTCACGGGGCTGGCTGTCGCGGGTGGGAATGTGATTAGTGTTAGCATTGACGGTACTCTGCGGAAGTGGGGCCTACGTCGCGCAGATATCGAGCGGTACTTGGAGGAGGTGGAAAAGGAGACCAAGGACGACGAGACGGAAGACATCAAGAAGGATGGTGGTGGCGGCGGTGTGTTGACTGCTGAAGAGGAAGCCGAGCTTGCTGAGTTGATGGACGAGGATTGATTGAGGGCTACCCGTAATCAACCTTAGATGTCGGCCTCCTCTGCACTTACGAGTTTGCGGATCGTTAGCCGTCACACTTGCTGTCCTAGGCCTTCCGGGTCTCCATCACCGCCGACTTCTCAGCTTCTCGCGGAGTCCTGTCCACCAGCAACGAGAACATCGCCTTCCGAATGTCCACCTCGTCGATTATTTTACTGATTGACATCAGCGTGGCCTCAATCTTTCCAAGTGAAAGAACTGGCAGAAAAAGGCACAAAGTTCGGTGTCGAGCTCCTGCTGAGGAATGCTGCATTCGTATTTGATGTCGTTCACGAGGTTCGACGCGCGAGAGGAGGGGCCGTCGTTGAGGGTGAAAACTTCGGCCCACTTTGTTATGTAAGAGAGCTTTAAGTTGCGAAAGTCGCTAGTAAGTTTGGCCTCGATGCTTGGGAGGTTTGCGAAATGTGGGAACCAGCGGATGCCGTCGAGGACCTTCACCGCGATCTCAGAAGGGCGAATAGGTACGTCGATCACCAGCTGAAGGGGCAAGTCGATGTCAGGCAACAGCGGCTTGAACCTTGTGCAGCTCAATCTATGCCTTCGTACGCTGAAAAGACGAGGGCTAGTACGACAACAAACTACAACTCAACGTAAGCATTAAGCCGCTAAGGAGGGAGAATCCAAAGAAGAGGTCCTTCAACAAGCGTTTTGGTGGCTAGAGGATTATGATGCGCCGCGAGAACGAGGCTCTAGACACTGCTTATGTAGTGCCGATTCTACACCTGCTTCCTGAGGGCAGAGAGAGGTTAAAGGGACGCAGGACCAGTGATGTTGTTGGATCAAGCCACTTCCGGACGTTGTTCAACAGGCTATCAAGTCATCCAATCGGACACGCCTCAAAAGTGACCCAAGCCTATTCAACTACGACCGTTTGTTGATAAGCCGCGGGATCTAGCTTAAGCCTCCACGATCCAGCCCGCGCTAGCTACTTTAGGAAGGATGTTGCCGCCTCGGAAATTATGAAGGAGTGACACACGGGCCTACATCACGACCGTGACCCTATCGGACAGCCCAAGCTAGCTTAAGCCACCATCCAACCATCCACGACTTTGACTCAAGTCAACCAAGCCACGCCTCATTACCGGCTTGACCTGATCCAACAACACAGGAGATGTTTTCAATGCCAGTAGATAGCCCCTGCCGTGTTTTCAATGCCAGTATTGTTTACACTGCCAGTAATTCGTTGAGGTGTTTTCAATGCCAGTAAGCACGTGACGCCAAGACTAGTCAAATATTGATTGAAATTTGATTGGAATTCGAAAATTTGGTAGCGGCGCGCACGTGACGTAGGGTATCCCCCCCGCTCGCGCCGAGTCGGTAGGGCTACTCAAATATTGACTCGCCCCAACGCCTAATTGATTAGCCCCAACGCTCCAACGCTCCAACGCTCCAACGCTCCAACGCCGTCGGCCGAAATTCGGAAATCTCTAAGTCCTCGGCCCGGGGGGCGACCCGGCCGTCGGCCGAAATTCGCGCCGAGGAATTTGAGCCTCGGCAAAGTCGACCAATCACGAATTAATAAGGATTTGAGGATCGCGGGGTTAGCCAATTATACGGAACCTTAGAATAGCGACTAGACAAGTCGAATTTAGTATTCAAATACCGAGTTTCGTACTTTCCTTCTATCTTGTCTTTTCCCTTTTACTATACTAGCTATCTATTACTAAGATGGACGGTATTCAAGATGAACGCGGACTTGGGCACGAGGATCTTGATGAGGCTACTATCGAGTAGGGAGGCCTATTTGTTAGCGTCGACGCGCTAAAGACGGCTATTACCTTTCTTGCCGATGCCGAAGGATGGACTCTATATGTTCTTAAAAGAGATAGGAGACGTCTTCAAGTCGGCTGCCGATCTATAGACAACTACCCTTGGAAACTATACGCCGAATACCGCTCTATTACTAACGAATTCGGTACCGTCTCTGAAATAGTCCGGATAAGCTTAATTAAGGGACTACATACCTGTATCGGCGCCGCGCAGCCGAAACGACACCGGGCGACCTATATCTCATTTTTGAAAGTCGAACTACCGAAGATTTTTGAGGTTACGAAGAAGACAAGTACCTATGATATCGTAACGGCAATTCAGAAGGGCTTTGGAACCAAAATCAGCCTTACTAGAGCTAGTAGGGTGAAGGCCTTCTTTACATTCGACGATCTAGTCTAAAGACTCCGGAATTTCGAACTTCTACCCGAATATGTCTCCCGTCTTGAGAAGGCAAACCTCGGCGTCTTTGAAAGACTTTAAACTCACTCCGCCGGCAAGTTTAAAAGGATTTTTGTCTGTCCTTAAACGGTACGGGGCGAGCTAGCCGGCGGACCTCGATTTATTGCTTTCGACGGGACTTATCTTCGGGATTCCTTTAAACAATGCCTTCTTATCGCCGTCCGACTCGATAGTAACAACCAGATTAGCCTTCTAGCGTAAGCTATTGTTCAAAGCGAATCGGAAGAATCTTAGCGGTGGTTTATTAGCTGCTTTATCGAGGCAGCTAGTACCGGTAGCGACGAGGGTACCTCGATATTCTCAGACCCGGACCCTGACTGGAAATGGACGATTATAAGTGATCGGTACAAAGGATTACTTAACTGCGACGATCTACTACCGGAAGCAACCCGCTGCTATTGCGTTTGGCATCTTCACGAGAATATTGCTAAGATAAGCAAGCCCGCGGCCGATTGTATATACTATCTTTCGAAGTGTAATTCTCAAGTATCCGCCGACGTGGTACTAGATAAGATTAAGGGAATAAGCCGGCCTGCCTTCGACTATATCCAAAATCTCGATCCGACGACCTATATTCGAAAGGATATCGATAGATTCCGATACGGACGGCTTACAAGTGGAATTGCCGAATCGCAAAATAGCGTTATCGTTAAGGATCGAGAGCTTTCGGCGCTTCACCTTCTCGACGCGTTATAGAACCGGACGATGACTACCCGGGCAAAGCGATACTAGCTAGCCTCGGACGCCTTCTAAGTTGCTAACGCTAATATGCGGACGATCCTTAAGTATACGCCTTATACTCGGGAAGAAGTTAAGAAGTCGCAGCGTTTCGCCCGTCAATATACGATTTCGAGCTATAATAGCTTATTCGTCCCCGTTTCGGCAAAGGTAGAATGGCAGGGGAAGTTCTATCTTGTTACCGTCGGCCGAAAGCATGCTTTTAGTAAGCTAATAGAGCTTATTTGCTCTTGCGGGATCCCGAAAGACAAGTAGATTCCGTGTGGCTATAGTCTAGCTGTTATACAGCTTTGTAGGCTTCCGATTATCGACTATATCGGTACAGAATGGTCGGTTCCAGCTTGGGTAACAAGCTATACAAGCTTAGCCGACGGCGATATCGACGATAGCGACTTTAGGGCCCCGGAACAGCATAAGGAATAGCGGCTTAAAGGGGCTCGGTAAGATGTGCCCTGTCGATCTATCGGATCTAATACCTCCGGTTGGGCCTACTGTCTTTGCCCCCGCGTAAACCCTTCGATCCGGCAAACGGCAGATAAAACGAAAGGACGCATCGACGTATATCGGCTCCTTCCGAAGGACCGAGACAGTCTAGACGTGTTCTAATTGTCTACAAAGGGGCTATAACCGGAGAACGTGTAAGGTACCGTCCTTTGTCGATACGGAGCCGAGATTGAATTAGACAGAAGGAAAGGGCGTAATTCGGTATCTGCACGCGTCTTAGTTGTGTAAGACTTAGTTTTGTTGTCTATTTCTCACTTTCGCGTGATTGGCCGATCCCGCGATCCTCAAATTCTTATTAATTCGTGATTGGTCGACTTTGCCGAGGCTCAAATTCCTCGGCGTAAATTTCGGCCGACGGCCGGGTCGCCCCGCGTGCCGAGGACTTAGAGATTTCCGAATTTCGGCCGACGGCGTCACAGCGTTAGAGCGTTGGGGCTAATCAATTAGGCGTTGGGGCGAGTCAATATTTGAGTAGCCCTACCGACTCGGCGCGAGCGGGGGGGGATACCCTACGTCACGTGTGCGCCGCTACCAAATTTTCGAATTCCAATCAAATTTCAATCAATATTTGACTAGTCTTGGCGTCACATGCTTACTGGCATTGAAAACACCTCAACGAATTACTGGCAGTGTAAACAATACTGGCATTGAAAACACGGCAGGGGCTATCTACTGGCATTGAAAACATCTCCTGTCCAACAACATCACTGCGCAGGACCAAATCGGACAGATCTGCTATCGTGCTCCCTAATGGCGGACATTTTGAGTATCTGTACGGGTATAGGAGAAGGGAGAGAGGTGTTATGTCAGACAATAAGTCGTTGCAAGTGTTCATGCAGCTGGCACAGCTCGACAAATCTGCGGAGCACTTCCGTCTCGTTCGAAGCGAGCTTAATGCACTGCACTACTTGCTGCATTGATGATCCGTCGTTGTATCTGTGTAAGTCTCTCATAACACCCGCCATGCTCGCTGTAATGACCCAGATGCAGAGTCGCTAGAGTTACAAAAGCACAATTAAGTCGTTCACTGCACTAGCAGCACATACCTATCCCATCCACGCCCTAAAAGAAGAAAAGTAAGTCGGTGATGTCTCAGTCTGCGTTCATTAGTCGATGCTTACCAAAACTTGCCCCAAATCGTGGTGGGAACCTTCTCCTCAAAGTACATCTCATCGACCTCTCGTCGGCCACTGTCCAGATCTGCCTCCTCAGGCTTCACAAACGGCTGTCGGAACACCAACTTGTGCCCAATGTAAAGCACTGCAAAGATGATCAAGCTGACGTAGGCCACGAAGAAGCTGCTCGTGTCCCAAGGCATGAAGGCGGTGAACCCTTGTGTCAAGATGATGATGATGTTGAAGGTCATCCCGTAATACGAGAACCATGGCTGCCAGAAGGCTTTGTATGGCAGGTCATCGCGGCTCATGCCCTGTGCTCTCAAAGCGCGCATGAACGCGATGTGTGCGATGTTGATACATGTCCAGGAGTTACTTTTCAAGTCCAGGCAATGAATCCCCCCACAGCGGTGATGTTGAGCAACCAGTCAAAGACCGTGCCGCCATCGCTTGACTCATTCATGAAGCCGAGCAAGCCGAAGGCTGCCGTGAAAGCGACTGCAACATATGGAACGACGCCCTTTGTGGTGCGCAAGAGTAGCTTGGGCGCTGAGCGCTGCTCGGCAAGGCCAATCAGGATGCGGGACCCGCTGTAGACGTTGGAGTTCGCGGCGCTCAGCACCACGGTCAGTAGAACCGCGTTGATGATGTCCGGGAGTGCAGACACGCCTGCCAGTTTCGCGGCGATGACGAGAGGTGATGCTGCGGCGTCCGTCGTGCCATTGAGGAGTTGCTTGTTGTCGTAGGGAATCAAGATGCCAATGAAGAAGATCGTCAGCACGAAGAAGAACAGTATCCGATAGAAGGTTTTCCTAATGGCAGCCGGTACGGTCTTGCGTGGGTTGTCTGTCTCGCCGGCGGCTATGCCGACAAGCTCAGTGCCTTGGTATGAGAAACCAGCCTGGATCAGCACCGACCAGAAGCCGACAAACTTGGCTTTAGACAGAAGGGCAAAGAGTCAGCATATGTCTTGAATAAGGTAGGGCTCTGCCAATGGGTTTGGTACCGAGCGGCAGGTTGCCATTGACCTGTTCCAAGAGCGATGGCGCAAAAGCACCTGAGTGGTGCCAATACTTGAAGCCGATGTAGCCCTGCTGCCCAGCTCCGGCATTGATGCAGATGCCTATAGAGTCAGCATTGCCTCAGATATTCTAGCTGGTGGTCAGTTTATACGCCTGGGTGACTCACCAAATATCAAGAATCCAACGATGGTAAGGACCTTGATGGAAGCGAAGTAGAACTCGATCTCACCGTAAAACGAAACGGGTAAGAGGTTTATCTGAACAAACAATAAGCATGTATCTCACTTATCGTAGCAGGGGCGGTTTTGCGTAGGAGTATACTCACCAGAAAGATAACGATCCAGAAGACTCCGATGAATATACCGATATTGAGACTCGGCGCCCAATACTGGATGATGAGGCCGGACGCGGTAAGCTCTAATGCAAAGGTGATCGCCCAGGAGAACCAATATATCCATCCCTGAAAGCTGGATTAGTATTTCTTGCGACACTAGGCATAGATCTGAAGCGTACCATGGCGAAGCCTAAGCTCGGATCAACGAAGCGCGCTGCGAATGTTGTGAATGCACCTATAAACAATCGCGTTAGCGCTGCAGATTGTCCATCTACACCCTCGGAGCACTCACCGGAAACAGGAATGAAGGTAGCCATCTCGCCCAATGCCATCATCACGGAATACACCAGCGTACCCACGAAGGCATACGCAATGAGTGTTCCAGCTGGACCAGAAGTCGCGAGCGCGCCTCCGGACCCGATGAAAAGACCAGTCCCAAGCGCGCCTCCAATCGCGATCATCTGCAAGTGTCTCGACTGCAGCTTGCGCTGGAGGTGAACTGTTCGGACCTCGCCATGTTCGGTGTCACCACGATCCGGTGAATAGTCGTGGTCTGAGGGTTTCTCCGTGAAGCTGACGGGCTTCGACCCGACATCAAGGCTCTGTTTCCTTGCTGTCTGCCATATTGCTGTACGTGAAAGATGAGTTCCGCCTGCTCTCAGTAGTGACTCGAAAAGAAGAACTCAAACCCCACAAGGAAACGTAAGAGAAACGGACACGCGACAGTGATGACACGAGCGACGCCCTACCTCAGAAGTATAAGTACCATGGATTCACCACGCGCGACGCTCAAGTCTTTGGGTCACTATCCAAGCGCTGACGGTGTAGTACAAGAGAGAATTTTTCTGGCTCCTCATTGGCCCCGCCATCGGAATTCACGGCATCGTGAGATCGGCAAGCGGCGGGTGAAGGCGATTGGAGGCGATTGGAGTCTCCATGCGGCTGCCACCCCCGGAAGATAGACGTAGGGCGTGCAAACTTACATGAGGTTCTGACTGTGTTATGTCGAGCGCGTCCCGACAACGGAGATTGAGGCTGTGGTTGGGACGACCGAGATTGCCCGCAACCAATTAAAGTGATTCTCTCAAGCCACATGTGGGCCCGATATGAGAAGACGAAAACTAAACGAGAAGGCGAGAAGCAACGCCAGCATACGAAGAGGTGAATCTGAAGGCATACTGATGACTAACCTTGTCAAAGGACAAGTTTATTATGTGTCTAGATGTAGAGTCCAAGAACGCACTGCTAATAACCAAGCCTTACCCGCCCAATTTCGTGCAGATAACTATATCAATCCGCTGTCATGATCACCCCTTTTGTAATGCAAACGCCTCGTGAGTCCATATTGACAGCCCAACACCAGTACCGCTCGCAATGCAGAAGCCACAACAAACGACAAAACAGCTTAGTTGATCTCGATCAGGCCTGGGCCGAAGAGGGTATCGGCGGCGACAGAGTCAACGTCTGCGTGGTCTCCTGTCCTGGTCAAAGCAGCTATGGTCAAGCCGTTGAGGAACTTCGATTGGCCGGGGAAGGAAGCCTTGAACGTGACGGCAGACTCGGAGATGTTGATGATGTCGTCGGGCATGATCTTAATGCTGACGGGAGCGTTTTGCTGGTTAACGTAGGTGATGAAGCCGAGAGAGCTCTTCTTCGACTCGTAGTAGCTCTTGGTCTGAGATGGGTTGATGGTCGAGAAGCTGAACTTGGCGGTGACGTCCTCGAGCGCCAATCCCTTGGTGAGCACGGTAAGGACACCAGTCTCATTGAGCGGGATGCCACCTGCCGGCTTCTCCAAGAAGTCGAGGGTCTGAGACGGGCACGTCACGATGAAGTTCTGGAGGATGGCGTTGAAAGCGAAGTTACGTGCACTCGCTGGTACGATGGTCAGCAATGTTTCAGACAGGGCGTACTCTTGCTCTCATCAGTACTTACCAGTTAGGAAAGGCAGCTCAGATGGAACCTTGCCTTGGAAGTAGCGGAAGAATCCGTTCTGTTCGCCTTCTTGGCCGATGACCGAACCAACAGGACGGATCAGGCCAATGTCACCAGCAGTAGCTGCTACAGTCTGAATGTCGGGGAGGGTACCAAGGACCACATCTGTAAAGGTCTGAGCCAGAGCGATGGCAGACTTGAAGTCCTTGACCGGGAACTTGTATGTGCAGGGCTCGATCGTCTTGCCGGTGTTGGCATTGAATGCACCGAGCGCGTTGAGAGCGTGGAGTTCCTCCTGTGCAACGATGACCTTCAAGTTGGCAAGGACAGTGTCGCGATCTGCCGGGGCAATGTCTCCAGCTGTGAAGCCTGGCTTGCTCGCGGAGATATCTGCCACGAGGGTGCTGAAGAACGAGACCTCGAAGAGCTCGTTGAACGCAATGAACGCAAGGCTGTTAATCGTATCATCGTGAAGACCGGTTGGTGGTGCGCCATTTGGTCCTGGGAGGGTACCGTGGGCCTGTTGTTCGATGGTATCGAGCTGCGAAGATGGGACCTGCACGTTCGGGAAACCGTTGGAGAGAGGGAACTTGGCGCCGTATGATGCTGCGCCCGTGCTGGCAGCACCTCCCGCAGTGCCGGTACCAGTGGCACCAATCCCGGCACCGGTCGAGTACGAAGCGATAGCGGCATCAGTGCTGGTGGCGGCAGACATAGCCGTAGACGCAACGCTGGCTACTGTGGAGTGCACGACGTCGGAAAGAGGGACAGTCACGGCTGGGCGGGCGTTGGCGACAGCCAAAAGGCCGAAAGCAGCGATTTTGCCGTACATCTTGAAGCCTCGAAGTAGTGAATGTAGTAATGAGTAGATGATAAAGAGACAAGGAAAAGTTGACCAAGGAAATGAGTAAAGAAAACGTTGCTGTATTGGTTTGTTGGAGTTTTGTAATGAGATGAGGAAAGAATTGTCGACTGGTGAGGCTTGGAGATCTACATACTTACTGCTCGCAAAAAACTGTTCGTAACATCCACAGTGTTGCTATGCACGGATGTCAGGCTGGGCTTGGAGAAAATAGCCCGAAGTGCCAAAGTTGGAGGCGGAGCCAAGTTTTAAGTAAGCCTCCCAGAATAGACGAGATCGTGCAATTCACCCAATCAGAAGCCAGTACCCGACGACATTTCGCATTCTCATCAAGACAAGTCCACTCAAGCATTGCCAGTGCTGACAGACGTGAGCTTGATGAGCTTCGGCGTGACTTTTCAGTTCTTGGTCAGGACCACCGAACAAGGATGAAACGATCGGTTAACGCCGAGAGATTCCCTGGGCTCACTGCACTTACTCACAAGAGGTAGCAGTAGGCATACGTCCCAGCTGATGGCCGATCATGTAGATTACACACCACCCGTCACCACATGGTCTGGACTCGCCTCACATCACACCAGGACGTGCGTGACTTCAGCAATGCGTTCAAGCCTCGGGATTGTCGAGAATGGTGTCGAGGCAAGTGGTTCGGGCCTGGTCTGTTCTTGTCACTAAGTGCACACGGTAAAAGTGAAACGAGGAGGTCTTACCAGCATGCCTTGTACTGCCTTCCTTTCCGAGCACTCAGAGATTGTGAGGTGTATAATTGTACCGCGCCACAAATATGAAGTGCCGTCAGTAATCGTTCGGCCGAACACTACAAACCAACATTGGAGCCAGGCCTCGAAAGCTCATGTATATCGTCTCTGCTATGGTCCCTGAGCCAATTGGACCTCAGAGAGACACTCCTGAATCGTAGTGAACGGCTGCGATCAGACAGCCACCCACGCCAGGATCGTGCGTTCGAATATCGCTTTGTGAACAGATCCAGGTACTGATCCGTAGTTTTCGCGGTTGTTCAGTGATCAAGTGGACTGCAGACACAACCATCTCTCCATCCATCATAATAATTTCGTCAGCGACTGCCCTCGAACAAGTTCGATAACCCAACGTCCACAAATCAAGCCGCACAACAATACGTCGAGCATCAATTGGGTATGGCAAGTACCCTCTCATCGCATCACCGGCTGGTTGGAGACCAGTACTCCGCAAGACCCGCGATCGGTTGAGTCGGCCTCGGGTGAGAATCCTCGTAAGCAGTCCAAAAGTGTTGCGAGCGGTCCAGATGTATAGTAAGCGACACCGTCCGCTCCCGTTTTCGAGCTGATAGCAGAACCTGGACAAGCGTAGACCGTGGGAGGCTGAATCCTGTTGTTACCAACATGAGTGGCCTGAATGTCATGACTCAGGATACCGAGTTTTGTAAGATTATTGACATCCAACAGAACCCTGTCGCATCATCGCAATTTCTTGTCGCTGACACTCCGACCACTGACTGTCCTTTCAGCGAGTCTCTTCTGCCTTCTTAACTCCCATCGTTCCCACCCAGCATCTACCAGGTCTTCGTTGACGACCAGATCCCTCATACGAGCCCACCGTGCTTGAGGCAGCTCTAGAAGGCGCTCAATGATGCCGTGCTTTCTCGCGAACTCGGTGACCAGATACCATGCAATGGCGCATGCAACACCAGCTATTACGCCGACATAGACCTGTCGTGGCTTGTGGTAGTTCAGGTATATTCTGCTTTTCGCAACAGCCACCGCGCATGCCAGAGCGGAGACAGATAACAGCAATCGTTGCCAGTAAGGAATGGGAACGTGGGTCGCGGATGCGTAAGGATGGCCATAAGGCTGATGCCGGAGCAGCATGAATAAGGTCAAGAACGTCGAGAAGTATGCAACATACTGAGCGTGGGATGAAGGCATTCCGTAGCCTTTACCTAGCATTTCTATACATGCGTTCAGCGCGTGGTACTACTGGTTTTATCTGTGTTGAGGACATACCTGTTGGCCGTTCTTCTCGAATCCATCTTTTGAGTATCCAGTTCAATCCTTCGCAACCCATTTGACCAGCAAACATGAGCAGGATCTCAACCTCCCGCGTACTCCATATCAGCGCGACATATGTGATGACCAGCGCCTGAGGTACGAGAGCCAGATAGGCGGAGATGTACGAAAACGGATCATTTGGGTTGTAGTGGACATGTGTAAGGGAGAGCGATGCCAGAGGTGGGTCGTCCATTGTATGGTGTATGTACAGTGGGTTCATGCACGATCGAGAGTTGGCAGCCAGGGCACCCAGCAGTTCGGACCTGGCTGCGGCAGGAAGGAGCGGCCCGACTAAAGCTAGAACCAAAATAGACCACATGTTCTGACTGACATATCCAAGACAGTGACGTTTGCCACAGTTGGTGACTCTTTCCTTCTACATCGTTCTTAGCGTTCACAGACTCTTGCGGAGTCTCGTATTTGCTGAGATGTCCTTCAGATAACATCCTCTCAAAGGCACGCACCATCAGCGTCGCGGCCTTTGGTGAAAGACTAATTTCGACACACCACATCTGAACTACCTACCGACCATGGCGGACTACGACGAACGAGAAGAGGAGCTCAAGACCTTGAGTTCCATCTTCCCTGAGCTGTCTCCGGACTCCGAGGATTTCTATTGCGCGACACTTGAAATACCGGTGTCACCAGCAAAACCACTTCTCGTCCGATTCTTGCCTGTCCAAGGTCTCGCCAATCTGTCTCTAGATCTTAATGGCACACCAACGGTGAACGCTGCTGCCTATATCGAGCGAGATGTTGAACTTGCACATTTGCCGCCTCTCACTCTACACATGAATCTTCCCGAAAAGTACCCAGAGGAGGCACCACCCGATGTGCGGCTGGAGGCAGAGGAGGATTGGCTACCGAAGGAAAAGCTTTCCGAGCTCGAGCAGCAAGTACGGAGCCTATGGGATGACTACGGCCGTTGTCAGATCTTGTTCTCGTACATCGACTATCTTCGACAAGGTGCTGAGCAAGGCTTTGATCTTGACCAGAGCGCTGACGGATGCCTTGTGCTTCCGATGTCGGCTGAGCAGTCTCTTCTGGCATATGACTCCGAGACGAAGCAGGCAGTCTTTAATGAAACGACGCAGGACTGTGGGATTTGCCTGGAACCAAAGAAAGGTGTTGCATGCTACCAGCTTCCGAAGTGCGGTCACGTCTTTTGCAAGTCATGTTTGCAGGACTTTTACAACAACGCCATCAGTGAAGGCGACGTCGCGAATATAAGATGCCTATCTCCTGATTGTGGAAAGTCTGGGCCTGCCGTGAATGGAAAGATTAAACGTCGAAAGGCTAATTCGCTTCATCCTCGGGATCTGCTTGCCATGGGCGTCGACGATCAAAAGGTACGCCGCTACGTCGACATGAAGCGCAAGAAGAAGCTCGAAGCGAACAAGAACACAGTCTACTGCCCGCGCACTTGGTGTGTAGGTCCTGCAAAAAGTCCCAAATATCCTCCAATACCTGTAGACCTGGGCACGTATGCCATGCACACTTCCTCGGACGACGAAAGCGATGAGGAGTCTACCGCAAAGCACAACAAAAACCCTCAGTCTCCCAAAGCTGCAGAGAGTGAGGCGGCTTTGGATTCTGCAGATCGACTGGCTGTCTGCGAGAAATGCTCGTTCGCCTTCTGCAGGGTCTGCTTTCGAGGCTGGCATGGTCAGTACGCTCGGTGCTTCCCACGGAACCCTAACGAGCTTTCGGCGGAGGAGAAAGCGAGCTACGACTATATCCTTGCCAACACATCGCCGTGTCCTACGTGCAATTCGCCCACCCAGAAAGCGATGGGTTGCAATCACATGAAGTGTTTCAACTGCAATGCTCACTTCTGTTATCTTTGTGGGGCCTGGCTGGATGGCGACAACCCTTACCAGCACTACAATAAATCTGGTACGGACTGTTATCAACGCCTCTGGGAACTAGAAGAGGGCGATGACGGACAAGCGCCGGAAGATGGGAGAGGATTTGCGGGAAATAGACGCTGGGAGGTCATGGCTATCGAAGCCGCACGTGAAGCAGAAGCTCAGGAGGCCGCAGCTGCAGCACAAGCTGAGGAGGATGCACGGACAGATGGAGCATTGCAAGCACAAGAGCGAGAGCAGGCTCAGGCGGTGCAAGCTCATGTGTTTGCTCGTATGGCGCGAATTGAGCTTGGTGGCAACGCAATGGCGGAGGCACCACAAGCACGGCAGGCTGGGAACGCTAGGCAACGCAACCCGTTTCCAGCACAACCTCGTGCAGCAGGGGCTGCAATGGCCGTCCGCAACCACGAAAGGCAACAAGGAGGTCAACATCTGCCCGCCAGGCCTGCTCTCAACAATGACGAACGCCGTCAAGCTGAGCTTCAGCGATTTCTGGACATGGCCGAGCGAGATGAGGAGGAAGGATGGGATAGTGATGAATTTCCCGACGATGAAGACGACTTTCGCATCCGATAGCAGTCGACAACCTAATTTAATCGTTTGACCCTAAACTTCAAGATACTTCTGAAACATGGCTGGATATCTATCGCCTTTGACTTCAGCCTTCTCCAGCATCTCGTTGATCTCCCTCAGCTCCTCGTCAGTCAAGTCGATCAACTTCAGGTTCTCGTTCAGCCGCGAGATGGCACTTGCGCCGGGTATGGGCATTACAGCGGTCCCAACACTCTTGCTCTGCTCGGCCACCCAAGCAATAGCCACTTGACCAGGCGTGCACCCTTTCCGTGTCGCCACTTCTTCAATCTCCTTGACAAGCCCCAGATTCTGGTCAAAGTTCTCAGGGAAGAACCGCGGAAGCCGGCGGCGAAAGTCGCTCTCCTCCATATCCTCATATCTGCGTATCTGACCCGTGAGGAATCCGCGGCTCAGTGGCGAGTAAGCGATGATCGGGATGCCGTATTCTTTGCAGACTTCCGCTGTGCCATTCTGCAAGATCGAATTGGTGAATAGACTTAGTTCAAGCTCCGCAGCAACGATAGTCGTCACACTGGTCGCCTTTCGCAAAGAATCTGCGCTGCATTCGCTGATCCCTACGCCTCCGATTTTTTCCGCCTTGACATACTCTGCAATGGCGGCAATGGTCTCCTCGACCGGAACGTTCGGATCTAGACGAGCCGCTTGGAAGACATCGATGCGGAACTTCCCATCGATGACTTCGAGACAGTGGTCGATGTTCGCTCGCACTTCTGCCGCAGTCGCTTGTGCAGTGGCGGTTGCAACATCGAAGCAGGCCTTGATGCTGACGCAGACTTTGTCGATGTCCTCGGGGTACTTGGTGAAGTACGCTTTGAGTAGATGGAGGGAGTTGTAGTCCTCTGTTCCGTAGTTTCGGCCTCCGTTCCAGAAGTTGGAGCCAGCTTCGAGGGCTGCTTTCAAGACGATGATGGCGTCTTCGGTGGAGATGCCTTTTGCTGGGTTATTGAGGCCGATCATGCCGAAGCCGATTGGACCGACGGGTTTGCCTGCGATGGTGATTGCCATGTTGGTGTGGAAGACAATGAAAATGAAGGAAGTGTATGAGATTGATACTTACCACTGGAGAACCCATTGCTTTTATGTCAACTGGTGGGTCTCCACGGATTCCGTCGGCAATCCATTATCGTAATTACAAGTATAAGTCCATCATTCCGGATGGATAAGAAGACCATTGAGTAGCGTAGCGGATACACAAGTCTTTACCATTTGATCCATTCTGGCTGGAAGTGGTAATTGTGTAGGGTGAGGTTCGATAGGGCTGGCAAGCAATGGCCACTTCGGCTTCGGCTTCGGAAGCTCACACACGCTGGCCTTCCGTTCAACTTCTTCTTCCTCCTTGTCCTCTCCGCCAACCCAGAAACACAATAGATCAAACAAGAAGCCACCTGGTCAACCTACAAGTATCTTCCTCGCTGGAACAACAATTGCAACGACCGATCGATTGCGTTCTTATGTCATTCGTCGACATCTCGGCCGCCGATCATTGGGTGTTGGATTGGACTTGAGAGAGTCCACGACGGATGTGATGGGCACGTCAAACATCCGCAGGCTCTTTGAATGCACTTTATCCGTTGAATACGATCGTGCTATATCTGGTTCGATTACGTAGGCTGCCCAGATAACTCAAACCACATCCTGGCGTTTGTCTTCCTCGTTGCAACCCTCATGCTTGTCCACAATCTAGGGAGCGTTACAAACCACACCCGTTCCGGCCTCGGCATTGTCAGCGGCAGCCATCATGAGCGCTGGCATCGATACGTACCGTAACAAGTACACAGCACTTGGCAGTTGAGCCGGTAGCGGAACAGGCCGCCACGAAGGCCTTCTTGCCTTCGGGAGATCCGGGCACTATTTCACGGTTCGTCAAGAGTACGATCAGTCAGTTGGAAGTCACAAGAGACATGCCTGGGTCGCAAGTGAAGTCGGCGACGTCGTCAACAGTGGTCTGACAGCACGATGGCGTTTCTCCAGCAGGACAGATTGCTGCACGTTCGACGAGTGGGCCTGCCGCTGCTGCGAGGGCCGCGAAGGCAAGTGCGAGAAGCTTGTATTGCATGTTGATGAGGGATGCAGTGGTTGAGTTGAAGATTCGGAAGAGTCGATGGTGAGATGTTGAGTAAGTTCTTGTCGACGTGAGTACATGGACATTGTGGGACTTCTGACTTCCTTTATACTCTCGCAGGCCTCACATCCAAGACTCTGATCTCCGAGTTCCATGGTCACGCCGGTGCAGCGTTTCTCGACCATACCGGATCAGTGTAGGCATATCTTGCTAGATTGATCAAAAATCGCGCATCATGGCATCAGACCTCTCATGAGGCTCGCTGGAGTTGATCAGCGCAGATAGTTGAGCCTCTTCGGCCTGTCAGAATATCAACACGGTCATGGCCAAGCGTCGGAGCGTTGCTGAGTGTGTCTCAGTATGGGGCCGAGCAACTTCCGCTCGGATTTAGTTGCGTCGATTTTAACTCTCGACAACGCCCTCACGGATCTAAACTTAGCAGCTCGACGAATGGAAGCGGTATGTAGAGGCACTCTTCCTCGGCAACTGTCGAACCGAGATGTGACAGGTGTATGGGTCCATGATCGACCTTGCATATGCACAACCAGGAACAACAAGCGTGAAGAAAGAATTTGGTCGTCTCATACCATCTCAAAGTCTAGATAAGGGGTTAAGACACCTTCAGACTCGGTAAAGATCGACGAGGCTTGGCAAAAGGTTGTTCTTGCTTTGACATTCCGCCCATGGGTAAGCAACCTTTTGGCAGGAGCAGCCGGAGTGCGGAAGCTCAAGAGTGGTTTGGAGAGCGGAGATTGTTCTTGTTTTATGGGGAGCGGCAACTCTGTCTCCAAGCAACGCCTTGGGACATGGCTCGATCGTGAACTCTTACTGGATGGCCTGGGTTGGTACAGACGGCCGTCTACTGCCAATAATTGAGCGGAGGAGTACCGATCGAGAGTGCTGGATTTCCCTATCGTCATTGTACACAACTGTCAAAGCTAAAGAGGCTGGATCTCGGTGCCCATCTGCACGATTGTTACGATGGGTAGGCGCCCTTCGCTGCGAACTCGACTTCTGAGGAACTGGGAGATGGAGGGCATCCATGTGCTCGGTTTGTGAAACCTTCGCCTGTCCTGCCTTCTCCGTCAACTACATGGAATTCGCCAGGCCGAATCTCACCATCCACCATTCCATCCAGCCCATGAACGCGGACCTCTGTTGTTCGCAGCACGCCATCCGCCTTCCCATCTATCTTCCGATCGTTGGCTGCCGAACCGATGCCTGGTGAGACGAAGGCAGAATAGTTTTTACCGGGCTGTTGGTGTTGGCGGCTGTGCATGGTACCGAGCTGGTGGTTGTGCGCCGATCGAGAAGTGTCATTCCCGGCAGAACCGCTGAGAGAATAGACCCCTGTGCGTGCTCCCACCACTTCCATGAGTTGATTCAAAACGAAGAACTCGAAGCGTAGCTTAACACTGTATATGGCTGCTTTGAAGACTGTCTGTATGGTAAATAGGTTTGCAAACTCGGTCGCGAGCAGTGCGGCGTCAAGACAGATGATCTGTGAGCGCAGAAGGTATCATCAGTCTTTGTACTATTGGAGAAGGCACATCGCATCCCAGATATGGAAGATTCGCACTCACGAAGATGTTGACCCAGATCAAATGCTTCATGACTTCATTCGTCTTCTTCTTCTGGAACACTTGTCCCGGCCTCAAGATTCTGCGCGCCTCGTAAAGGTAGAGGCCGGATATGATGAGTTCCTGGATGGTAAAGCCAGTCATTTGGACCTTCTCGTAGACGTTGTAGACGTCATGCCATTTGGTCGCGTTAGGTACAGTGGAGTAGGCCTGTAACGCAGAGTTAATTGTGCAGTATCATGCGTATTGCAGATATTGCTCACCACTTGGCTTAAGATCATGATGGGAATGTGTAAGATGAAGAAATTGGTGATTATCATGATCAAGACCCAGCGGATCTTGACATGATCTCGCACAACGAGATGGAGCCTTGAGTAAAGCACCAACGCTTGTCCCGTCACCATGCACCACCTACAGAAGGACAGAAAGATCAGCGAATGTCTTAGACAAGTAGGGTCTTGCCCATCAGATCTGTACCAAGAGACTCCAATGATGACCCCGACAGCGTGAGGATTCCGGATTATCAGGAAGTCCAGAAATATGAATCCAAGTGCGTGCAGAGCGCACCCCCAAGACGACAGGACAAGGCTCCAGAAGTAAAGTCCGCTGTAGCGCTTGAATGTCAACCATATCCGGGCTTGAAGCTCAATGGTGTTGACCCAAGCGATAGCACAAAAAGCCGCAATGACCATGGCTGTCGGCAAGTTAATGCCATAGTACTGAGCGTTGTCTGAGCCCATCGTTGCTCGAGTTCGTCGCGGAGAAGATTGTCTTTCGGTGCTCGCGAGTCTGCTCGACGGAGCAACAACAGATGGTCCGACAATGCGGCCACTTTTTGACACCTAAGTCGCCATGTAAAGGATACAAGGAGTGCAGCACTGCCCTGTCATTACGGATTATCAAAATCCTTACGCGAGAATTCATGCCTGTCCCGCGCTCGCTCTCGCGGATAACGCTAGACATGCGATCCTCCTACAGGCATATACTGTAAGTGAGTTCTTGGCCTCCAACCCAGCAAGGGCGTACGGCAGCTCCGACCGCTCGACCACATGCCGATGGCTCGAGCTCGCCAGGAGATGGGGGATCAGGTACAATGGATGTTCATGCCCCGGGATGGCGAACACGACCAGTCGAGATCAATGGAAGTTACACGCATATGGTATACAGCATTGGAGCATTCTGCCCTCCATCTCCCAAAAGCAAAGGCACATTGGACACATGGGCGCAATGGTTGGACTGTAGTGACAAGGAGGAGCACAAAGGTCGAGTGCTAAGGTAGCTAGCCTGTCGGATCGGGTGGGCAGCAAGCCGCCATCGCCCCGGGCCTCACGGCGAACGGCGAGCGGCGAACGCCCCGTCAACCATGGCTTTTCGCCCAGATTAGATTAATCCCATCACCGCCCACGTCTTGGGTCCATCGCGTACAAGCCGAGAGCAAGCCTCACAAGCACCACACACAGTATGTACCTGCAGCACGAGCAGGGATCTTGAACGTGCCGTTTGACGCAAAAAGTGTCTCCAAATCCTTCGAGAACGTCGGAGCTCTCGCGGCAGGTACTCTTGCTTCCTTCCATGCTTCCTTCCCTTCTTCCACCTCAATCACACACATTACCCCCCGTCACCATGCAGTCGTTCGTTTCACAATTTGCATGCCTGGCGTTGCTGTCTCTCTCACACGCTTCTCCTGTCCTACCATTCGCCCCTCGGGCCGTGGTTGTCGAGGATGCTGCGAAGCTAAAACCCACTTACGACTACGTCGTCATCGGCGGTGGTACGAGTGGCTTGGTTGTCGCAAATAGACTCACGGAGGATCCAGCAGTCAATGTCCTGGTTATCGAATATGGCTATGTGTACGTAAGCAGATTTCCTTGTTCATCCTTACGGAATCTGACATAGACTACAGTGATGGACAAGAGAATGGTACTTCGGTGCCAGGTCTGCCAGTCCCGGACAAGTACCTCCGCAATTACGAGAGTGTACCTCAGCCCGGACTCGATGGCCGAAGTAGCCCTGTCTATACAGGCGCTGTAGTCGGCGGTGGCACTGTCGTGAATGGCATGTTCTTCAATCGTGGCTCGGCAGGGGACTACGACGCTTGGGAGGCATTGGGGAATTCCGGCTGGTCATGGGAGGACCTCTTACCATACTTCAAGAAAGTCAGCTTGATTCTTCTGCCAACGTTGCGAAGCCATGTGCTGATTACACTACTTTACAGAGCGAGACCTTCACGCCGCCAATCCAGGAGATCCGGGACGAATATCCGGGAATCGTCTCGACCGATCTGTCTCCCCACGGCACAGATGGACCCGTAGGATCAAGCTTCGCAAACTTCCAGTATCCCGTGATGCGTCAGTAGCCTCAATTGCGCTTAGTACCACCAAGCGAAGCTAACTCTCCGTGATGCAGATAACTTCTTCCGTGGATGGAACGCTATCGGTGTCGCTACGCAGCCTCAGCCCAATGCCGGAGATGCAAACGGCGCATTCTACGGCCCACTGTCGTTGGATGCGAAGAATCAATCCCGGTCAGATGCGTCCGATGCCTACTACCGCCCTATCGCTGGCAAGAGAGATAACTTCGACTTGATCACAGGTCAAACCGTCACGAAGATCAATTTCAACAAGAAGAAGGAGGCAATTTCGGTCAATGTGAGTAAGCTTCGTACCAACATACCCGGCTTATCTGATTCATCGGCTGCTCTAGTACATATCTCGGATGTCGAAAGGAAAAGCAACCACCCATACCGTCAAGGCGAGCCGCGAAATCATCCTGGCAGCTGGCGCACCTCATAGTCCACAGATTTTGCAGCTATCGGGCATTGTACGTCAAACTGATGGGTAGCAGGGCTCTCGGAAGTAGCATCGAGCACTACGCGGCGCTCTGAGACCTTCCGCTACTCGATCCTGGTCCGGAGACACTCGCTAATCCTTCGACCTCTCACTTTAGGGCCCGAAGAAGCTGCTGTCTAGTCTCGGCATCAAGACAATCGTCGATCTTCCTGGTGTTGGCCAAAACTTCCAGGACCAGCCATCAATGTTCATGCAGTTTACTTGTGCGTCTCTTCATCCCCTTGATTTCTAGCATAAAATCTGGAGACGAATTGCTGACATGCCACTAGACAGCAACTATCCTTTCCCTTCTCCCGACTGGCAGTACACCAACCAGAGCTGGGTTGCTGACCAACTAGCAATCTATTACAAAAACCGTACAGGTCCCATGACAATCCCATACAACAGCGGAAGCATAGTATCGTTCCTGCCGTTGCAGAATGTCACAGACGACTACCAGCAAGTGATTGACACGGCAGCTGCAGTGGATTTATCGTCTCTGCTCCCATCCGACATCGACCCTACCATCCTTGCTGGCTACAAGGCGCAAAGCGCGCTCACACTCGAGCTTTATGCCTCTGCTCACGCAACTGTGCAAGAGGTCGCGTGGGCGGGAGGCAACACCGTCCCCATAGCTATGCTTCATCCTTTGAGCCGTGGCACTGTCACCATCAACACTACTGACCCAACAGCACCCCCAGTCTTCGATTACGGTACCTTCTCGCATCCCGCCGATCTCGACATCGCCGTGCAAGCACTGAAGAAGACTCGCGAGTGGATGGCTTCCGGACCAATGCAGGAGATTGGCGCTGTGGAAACCTTCCCCGGCACAAATGTGACCACGGACGCGCAGATTGCTGCCTCTATTCGCACGTTTGCGACCGGTACATGGGCTCATCCTTCGTGCAGCTGTTCGATGATGAAGCAGGAGCTTGGCGGTGTGGTGGACCCCTCCCTACAGGTTTATGGTGTGAAAGGACTACGAATTGTGGATGCTTCGGTGATGCCAATCATCATCGGCTCGCATACATCGTCGACTGTATACGCCGTGGCCGAGAAGGTGAGTAGATGTGCTCGTTGTTCCCGCGATCATTGACTGACCTAGACTCTTCATTCAGGCGGCGGAAATCATCAAAGCTGCACAGCAGTGAGCTCTGCCACGAGTAGCGATAGCAGTAGTGCCCTCAATATAGCTCAAATGCTGAGAGGAAGTTCTACAAAAGAAAAAGACTTTACATATAATTAGATTGAGATTTCGTCTTGCATCGGTGGCTGTTCACGAACTGGAATGGGTCGCATACAGGGGCGGCAGTACTTCACTATTTTTCCTGTCCACCATCGTAGCTGTCGTTTGGCTTCGAGCATACATTTGTACATTGCACTGCATTACGCTGACGCAATCTCTGGGTCTCATCATGCATCGTGATCAAAGCTTCCGCTGTCTAGGACACCCCATTCGCCCACCCAGAACCGAATGCCTTCCTACCTCCCGGAGTGAGCTTGTCCACCCTGCCCGCTAGTCCGCCAGCCATCGGATCGTCACAAAACACCATTAGCAGCTTATCGACAACGTCTCGGACTGCTTCTGACCATGGCTGTAAATCCTGAATGGCGATGCTCGATCGGAACGCGATACAAGTGCCTCTGTAAGCTTGGTGGTATATAAGCTTGTACTCTTCGTCCTCTCTTCGATCTTCTAGGCTCTCGAAGCTGGTATCCACTGCTGGTGATGCTTGGCCGCTCGAAAGAGATTTCCGATTCTTCTTCTGGATGAGGCCGTATAAGCGCATGCCTGCCATGACGGTGCGGGATATGATGTCTTTGTTCTTTCCTTCTACACCAGGTTCTGAAGTGCCAGCAAGGCTTTCCACCCGCGATAGAGATGACCGCTGAGGCCCAGCTGCGACTGCCGTGGGTGGGCGAGACGATGCTACACTTGGCGACCTTGAGAGCGTTCTAGCTTGTATAGATATGGTTTGCCCGTGACTGATACTGCGGCGATGTAGAGACGGCATGCTCGTTCCCGGCTTCGACGGTGCTGCGGCGCCAGATACACCTTCGCCACCCTTTCGCCGAGCCTTCTTTTTGCGTTCGGTAGCCTCATCGAAGACATCCTTACGCTTACGCACCGGGGGCTCGTAGATGTGCTCTTCATTTGCATTCATTGGGATAGGGAGGAACGCAGCATCGTCTGCCGGTTCGTGCGCGTTTGGCGATATTGGCGGAGTTGGCTCAGCGGTTGGAGTAGCATGCCGTAGCTTTGAAGAGATTGCGAGCGCTTGGAGGCTGATGGAAGCTGTATCAACGGCCACTTCATCCCGGCCGATTTGATGTAATTGGTTGTCCTGCTCATGCAGAGATGGGACTCTCGTAGCATATAGTAGGAGCTCAGTTATCGGAGGGGTCGAAGTGTTGACATTGTATCTATCGATTCCGGCACTCCCGACAGACACCAGAATGCCGAGTGGTGAATCAGGGCGAGCCGTTCTCCACCATGCTTCGTAATTTGGGTTAGATACGCTGTTATGCTGCCACACAATGCTATAGAGCCAGCTTTGGAGTGCAGTATCTTCTGTCCGTATTGAGCATGGCGAACCTACGATGAGGTATAGTGGTATCTTCGTTGTCTCCACGACACATAGAAATTGAAGAGACGCTCCATTGTGCAGAGGAAGTTCCGATACGCTCTGCCGTATGTCTTCGAAATAGAGATCTATCTGTGTTAGAAACGCGACAGTCTTCAACTCAATGGATTCTTACCTCCTAAGCTGTTATCCTCATCCAGATACAAGGTGGCTCTACTGATCATTGTGAGATGATGAAGTCAATCCACCTCAGGACAAACACGAATTTGACGCGAGATGGACGCTAGCGTCAAACTTTGACTGAGCGTACATAGACACGTGATGATAGAGATTTATACCACTCTCAGCCCCACGAAGTCTGCACCATATGGCTGAACACCAGCTCCACCATTCACATTGCTCACCACGATCTTGTCCTTGCCTCCAGCGGTCCCGAACCCGTTAACAAGAACACCCAATGTCGCAGGGTCTCCCCAGCCTCTCATTGGGGAGTAAAGCTCACTGCTCCGTCCAGACAATAGAACTTCGAGGCGGACAGCCGAGTGATCGTTGACAGACACTGTGATGTTGCGAGTGTTCGTTCCGTTGGTCCAAGAACTTCCTAGTGACACATCATTGTTGATATATGCCAATTCAACGTATCGCGAGCCTCCAGCGTTCTTGTCTTTCGGTATCGAAATAGAAGCAGAGCCGTGCGCTGTCAAGTTGGTGATCTTGGAGCCAGCCGGAGCGCAGAGACCGGATGTACATTTGTAGTGTGACGCTGTACCAGAGACGGTGAATGCAGTGCTAGCCGTAGAACTTGCCGATTGGAGGTGACACTTCAATGGAGTCGACTTTAGCGGACGTCTTGAGAGTTATGGTGTTTGTATCGCCTGCTTGCAGCGTGATTTGAGCAGATGTTGTGCCGGACGATGCCTGAACTTTCTGCGGGTTGGAAGATGCTGATGACCAGACTTCAACGGTAATCTTTTGGTCGCTTGCACCACTCAGGTTGACAGTCAAAGTGTACTCGTCGCTATCCGTGATGCCATACACGTGCTTGTACGTGATCGTCCCACCGGTGAAGTGGCCACATCGGTCAGTCTTGTAGGTGCCAGCTGGAGTTGTATCCGCTAGCTCCAGCAACAAAGTGCCGTGTGCTGCAATCGTCTGGGAGTAAGATGTGACAATATCTGTAGCGGTCTTGTCGTTCCATATATCTTTGATACGACCCGCGCTCTGAATACCAGCATCCGGCAAGAAAAGCTTGCCATTGATACTCTGGTTGTTCCAGTTCACGAGTGCGACCACAGTACGGTCGCCACTTAGTGGACCTGCCCAAACGTCGACTGCGCATTGGTGTAGCGGCGTGTCAGGTTCACGGCTTTCCCAAGACTGTCCTGGTTGATGGCGATGACATCGGCGTTCTTCAGAATGGCGAGAGAAGAATCTGATGCGGTGGTGAAAGTGTCCTTGAGTGCACATCCTATGGTGAGTGGAGACTTGGCGATAGCCCACAAGCTGAAATGAGTTTGCTCTTCGGGTTCTGTAAAGATGTTGTTGCCCACCTCCAGCATATCGAGATCAGGCCATTGCCCAGGTCCAGCATATCCGGCAGATGGTGGGAACTGGTTGATCTGCCTCCAGATAGTGCGCCATTCAGGAGCGCTTCGAGCATAGTCTTGAACCTAGGAGCTGGTGACTTGAATGGCTCGTAGTCCACATTAGGATAACCCTTTCGCAATAGTCAACTTACTGCTAGGACATTTCGTTGCACTGACTTACCCTCGCCTTAGACGAGTAGCAATTGTCATATTTGAGCAAACCCGCGCCCCACTCAGCGAATGTGTCTGCGTCGGTTTCCTCGTGGTACAGGCTGCCGGTTTGGTTTGGTAAGCCAGCCATACACATCAACGTTCCCGAGTCGGAGTACACACCAAAACCAAGATCAAGGCTGTGGATGTAATCTCCGAGTGCCGGAAACCCATCCGGAAACATTGTCTCGTTCCATGTCAGCTTTCCAGCTTTCGTGCGATATGGTGAGGTCCATCCACAATCAGTGGTAACGTAATAGTAGCCTAGGTCGGCTAGCCCAAGATCCTTGAGCGCTTTCGCATTGGACTCGATGATGGAGGCATTTGGAACGCAGGTATAGTGGTTGTATGAATTCCATCCCATCGGAGGTGTCAAGGCAAGGCCATTGTCGAGCCGCTTGACTGGTCGAGCCGCTATCGCAAGACCAGCTGCCCCGAGGATTGACCACATGCTTTGGAGCATCTTGGCCGCGAGAAGATACCGATCTCCATGAAGTCGGCCATGCTTTCACTATAAGGAACCAACAGCCTGGACAAGGAGGGGACTGTTTCGAGTGGAGACAATTTCTCCGGAACGTAATGAACTCTGGATAAATATGTGGTTGATCGGTGGACCTACCTATGCAGTCATCGAAAGCCGTATGGCTACGACGAGTCATTAGTCAAGTGCTGCTATCGGCTCAGCTGGGCGAGGTGAGGTGATGTGAGGTCCTTTTATGGAGAAGTCCAGTGGAGACCACGTCCTCACACCCCTCCGATACATGTAGTCTTCGTGCCTACTCGTGGCGGCATCATCGCCGTTGTCTTCCTCTGGAGTCACATCTCCATTCCCGCTGCTCACATTCTCGCGGTTGGAACCATTTCTCTGCTTGTTCATCACGGAGTGGCTGTCGTCGAAGCGGAGGAATGCCCGCATCACTATGGTACCCAGTGCTTTGTGTCGGCTCTCGATCGCTGAGCCGTGAGTGATGCCGCTACAGTCGCCGCTCTGATCTGCTGTACCTAGTACGTTGCTCGAGACTCTTATTCTCGTTCTCGTCAGGACCCGAGTCCCCGAGATTCTGACACCTATAGCGGCCCCAAATCTGACTCAGACATGGCAATCAGGTAGTAAAATGTTCCGATTTGGTGACGTGCACACTCCTTCAACTTGGCGATCTCGCTTATGGAACACGTTCCAGGCTCCCAGCAATCGAAGACATTGTCAGCGGCGCTTCTCTATATGACCTGGCTTGATTGGGTATCTCGCAAACATACTTCCAGCACCTCTTCATGGCGGAAACTCAACGAGTCCGTGTCACGTCTGGCGGCAAAGGTAATTCCACCATCTCGCACAGTAGAGATGAGGGCTCACTGTCTCCAGAATATCTACGACCGGCGGCGGATCTGCTCGGCGAAGCATTCAAAGATGATCCAGTCATTAGATGGATGACCAGTTCAATGCCAGACAGTACCCGGGTTGCGTACTTGCCGACTTACTGGTATACTCTCCTTAACCAGGCACTGCTCAACGATGCCGTTCTCCAGGGAGCCAATGACTGGTCTTGTTGTGCAGTCTGGATGCTACCCGGCAAGCAAGTGGACAACCCCTTGACTATCTCTCCCATGGGGCTCACTGCTTTACTTTGGAACATCGGCCTCGGGGGCGGCAAGCGCATGCTCTGGGACTACGGACATCAGGCAGACGTGTGCAAGCGTAAAGGGCTGCGAGACAGCAATGGCAAGGTGATCAAGAGGTATCATTACTTGTTCGTCATGGCCACAGATACAGCGCATCGCGGCAAGGGTCTGGCATCAGGTCTACTCGCCCAGTACCAGGAGCAGGCCGCGAAGGATGGGTTGCCCATCTGGTTAGAAGCGACGACCGCGGCATCTCGGAATATCTATGCTCGTTGCGGCTTCGAGACAGTGCAGGAGGTAAGAATGGGGAAGGGCAGCCATGCTGAGAGTGGTGCCATGTATGCGGGTGGCCCCGGTGTCCCTTTATGGGGCATGATATGGCGACCGTCGGTGGACGCTCAATAAGAAATACGCGCGGAGACCCTTCCGGAACAGCATCGTTAGACGAGATATCTGCTCAATATCAGACGGAAGATTCTGGCGTCAACGAATACTTCATTCTTGGCGATAGAGACTACCGACCGGTCTACTAAGTGGTCTGCACCTGAATGGCTCGGCCCACAGCACTCTGCAGCGAGTCGACACTATTCTCCATGCCAATGGCACCGTTATCACGGTGCTCGTACAGAGTTCCGCCTTCAGTCCATATTCTTCTGAGCGTCAATGGGCCTGCCCTCGGATTCCCCTCCTTATGGGCCTGCCTTTCCATTTCTTTGAGCTTTTCAAGGCTCGTGTAAGACACATCCCACGACTCGCCGCCGGTCTGCTTCTCGAACTCCGCTACAATCTCTCTTGGTGTTGCCGTAAAGGAGTTCACGCGCAAAGCACGATTCTTCGCTGCTTCGGGATGCTTCAGAGCGGCCACAACAAGTTTGCCCACATCTCTCATAGTCGTCAGGCTAATACGCCTTTCGCCATCTCCAAGCAAGACAGCACGCTTTCGCTTCACATCAAACGTTCCACTGGCTTCGTTCTCAACAGGTGCAGCGCTTAAGAAAAGACCACGATCGGCATCACCGTACGGGCCAGTCACAACGTAGGTGTATTCGAGGTCCTTCACGTTCTTCAAGGCTGCTCGTACCTTCAGTTTCTGCTGGTGAGGTATCTCCTGTGCTGATTGTGGTCCGTACTCGATATCGGTACCGTACTCTGAAGGGACGAATCGCTTGACCTTAGTGTGCTTGTCGGCGAGTTCGACAAGCTTTAGTTGTGCCTGAATAACAGGTCGCCCAAGACAAGACACCACGGTGTCGAAACCTGCATCGAAAGCTGCGTTCACATCTTGGTCCAGCGATAGATCGCCGACGATGACCTCTACACCCCGAGTCTTCAATGCGTTGATCTCGTCCGACTTTGACGATGCCGTACCTGAAGAAGTGAATACAGCGATCTTGCCGAAGTCGGATGCATTGTCCAGTACGGCGTTGGTGATATGCTCCCCTATCAAGCCCGTAGCTCCAAATAAGATTATGTTGCGGGTTCCGGAACTCATTGTTACCACACAGTTCTTCCTTTGGCGGAGAGGTACGTTCGCTCGAGGTGTTTCCAACGTTGGTGTAGAAGGATCGGACGGCTGGCGCACGGGCCCATCTGACGCACGCGTTTCACGCGTAACTCTCACTTTACAGACACTAACTTCAAAAATTCATAACTCTATTAATATGGACCTAATCGAGGCCGCGTTAAAGGAGCTGAGGCTTAATACTACCTAGACGATATCCTGAGTTGCTTAGACCTATAGTGTAAGTAGGTCCGCCTTATTACGCCGGTTTAATAGCGTAAGCTAGCCTAAAGCCGTATAATACTAAAATTAGTAACTCCTTACACTACACTAAGAGACTACCCTTATATTATATATTAATAGGCTTACGACGAGGGCGCTACCTCTAACCGTCGCTATAGTAAACAATATAGCCTAGTAACTCTCTAGTTAAGAGCCTAGAGGTAATTAGGCTTATTACTTCGTTATTACGGGTAGATACTAGAACATAGGTAATTAGAGGCAAGGCGCACGGGTATATGCTTATCTCGACGCGGAGCGAGCGAGACAATGTAGGGATTACGTAATACTACTTAACTACTTAATAGCGAGATAGTAAGTACCGCTCGACTAGCTCGTCGCGAGCTTAGTAAGCTAGTAACACTTATTAGGTATATAGGAACTAAGGATGTCTTTAATATACTTATATTCAACTTATATTATAATCTTACTAAAAGGTCTATAACTATTTATAGTATATTCGAGTTATCTTACCTAAATACCTACTACTACCTACTCTTTAAAGAAGTACTTACGTAATACTACTTATAGGATCGTAACACTTTAAACACCCTTAGAATAAGTACTACTAGTAGTGTACGAGGCTTAGGCTATAGAGACGAAAGTGTAGCTCTAACGACCGATTATAGGACCGATAGTAAGACTAAGGTAGACTTCTTCTATAGAGACCGTAATAAGCTAGATAACTAGATTAACTAACTCTTACTTTACTTTGAGTTAGACGGAGTTAGCTCCTATAAGAAGAGATACCTTATCGCGACGATATATCTTTAAGGGGAAGCTTAGTACTAGATAAGACTAAGGACTAAGGACTTTATTATATATTAGAAGGACGAGAGTAGAATCTTTTCTAACTTCGTTAGATTCTACGATAAGATAAAGACAATCTACGGGTTTAGTAACGAAAAGAAGGTTATAATCTTTATTATTTAGGATATCGTTTAGCGAATATCGGTATCCTAGTATATAGCTAAGTTTAAGGAGTATTCTAATAAGACTAAGTAGGACGACGACGCCTTATACGTTATATACTATAAAGGTCTTAAGGATAACGTAAAGGACGAACTAGTACGTACGGGAAATAATAAAATAACGAACTTAGATACGCTTATTAAATCGTCGATCGATATCGACGACCGTCTCTACGAGAGAGCTATAGAAAAACGATATATAGGTTAAGGACGCGGGCGTACTAGCTATATTCTAACTAGCTAGTCTAGAGGGAATAAACGACGCGACCCTAACGCTATAGAAATCGACGCTACCTAACGAGTACCTAAGAGGGAATCGTTTAGGAAAGCTAGAGGTAAAGGAAAGCCTTAGGGTAAGAAAGACGGAAAAACTAATAAGTACTATAACTATTATAAGATTAGATATTATATACGTAACTACCGTAGACCGAAGGTATAGCTATAGTAGTAGATTAACGTAATAATTAGATAGGAAAATAAGTCTCCTACTAATAAGACTTAGGATACGGCTATAACCTTAATAGACGGTCGAGGCGAGTATAATAATCTTATAGAGCCCTAGCTCGCGGACCCTAACCCGATCTACGGACTAGACTTCTAGGTACGATACCTACCCTTTAGGTAGTATACGGGCTTAGGTAAGAATTAATAGGTTAGCGACGACTTCGCTAGGATAGAAGACGCTTATTACTCCTAATACCCTATAACGGATTTAGAGATAGAGGAGTACGAACGACTTAAGTAAGTTGTATACTCCTAATACCTAAAGGAACGACTAGTAATAGAAATTAACGTACTCGAACGAACGACGTTAAAAGTATAGCTCGAGGAAATCGAATTCGAGCTAAGCGACCTATACTAGGAATAATAAGAACTATAGGAAGACGTCGATAATATCTAACTAGAGTAGCGTTAGCTACGTACGTAGTAAGGAAATTACTAAGCCCGCGTACGACTAAGCTAACTTATAGAGATATTATAATAACTATATAATTAAGCCTAGTAATAGTAGTATTAGCTAAACTAGCTACTAGATTAATAGGAATAGATAAGAGTACGTATATAAACGTCGTAACTATAACGCGAGTTTAACGTTATAGAACGATAGCTACTATAGTAGTTAAGGGATAATAGTAACTACGCCTAAGGAAGATCCCTACCTCTATTTAGACGAGAGGACGCTATACTATAAGAAAATATATTACTATCTCTAGATAAGGAGATAGGTTACGAATCGGATAAACCTCTAATCCTACTAATAAACCTAGACGACGACGAGATACTAGATTTACTAATAGGCGAAATAGAGAGAGAGATTTAGAACTATATCGTAGTTAAAAGAGACTATTACGACTTAGATAGAACTAAGGAACGATAGATCTCTCCTCTCTACCTAGATAACGAACTCTTAATAGACGACTAATAGACGTTAGAAGTAATTACCGAGATTACCGACTCTAACGCCGAGAACGAAAGTACTCTAGAGAGTTCTAAGAGCGAAGACTTCGATAAAGGCTTAGATAACTTAGAAATACTTAATATCTCGGTAGAAGGACTATAGCTAATTATAAGGATAGCCCTTTACCTTATAAGAAGTTACGAAGAAGTATTTCTAAAGATCGCTAGGAAACGATACCTATATCCTATAGAGTTCGATAGGATACTAGGATAACTCCGATCTATATTCTAGAACTACCGACTAGTTAAGATCGACTACTAGAACTATAGATATATTTAGGAGGTTATACTACTAGGAAGTAACGTTAATAGCGTTAGAAGCTATTTAACTCCCGATAGAAAGATTGTCGGCTCGTAAGTAAGAGAACGCGTAAGACTACTAGATTAATAATACTAAGAGATTATAATCTATTAGGGTTAGTACTAGAACGACGCTCTTATATACGGAGAAATACGAACAAAGTACGACGAATATATACGCTAGTAGGCGATACTACTACTTCTACCTCTAGGACTACTACTACTAGTATAGCGAGGAATAACCCTTAGATATATTAAAATAATAACGAGAGGATTATTATAAACGCGAATAATATAAGGTAAGGTTATATTTAGACCCCGAGACGGACCCCTTAACTAGGAGATCTATATTAAAGATACTAATTTACTAGACTACTATTTAAAAAACGAATAGGCCCTATTAGTACAAGCGACTAAAAGGAGCTATATAACGCTTAAGTAATAATAGGAACGGTTTTCCGTATAAATTATATTATTAATAGATACGAGATCCTTACTATAATAGACTCTAGAGCTAGCGGAATATTTATCTTAGAACGACTTATACGACGACTTAGGATAGCTACCTAAAAGAAGAAAGACAGAGGGTACGAGGTAAGAGCTATCGACGGCTCTAATCTACCTAGTATAGATAGCGAAATAATACCGCTACTACTCGCTTTCTAAAGATACTACGAGGAAGTTATCTTAGATATTATACCTATAGCTAGATACGATATCGTACTAGGTACTCCTTAGCTTAAAAAGTACAACCTAGATATCGACTAGGTTAAGAGAGTACTTAGGTTTAAGAGATATAGATACGTTACTAATATCTATCCTAG
>JAABUL010000367.1_pt1 | contig 96901 bp, 102 predicted proteins | sample 5559151 | NCBI WGS metagenome assembly JAABUL01 (sample SAMN10711876, study PRJNA513368) | rock metagenome | isolation source: Antarctica rocks | place: Antarctica: Victoria Land, Pudding Butte sud | reverse complement strand
GTATCATGGACTTGATGGAGAAACGAAAAGTCAGTGTCGCGAGAGGAATTCTTTGAAGGGGGTTTTGTTTCGCTTGGATGAGGAGTTAGGAGAGGGTGGGCCGAGTTTGGTGAGGGTTTAGGGGCTGGTGGGTGGCGAATGAATATTGATGAATGTCGTTTGCCGGTGCTGGTTTTGGGGCTGAATACTTTCACTTCGCAAGTGAAAAACCGACCTTTCTCGTATTCTATTTCCTGAGGTCGAAAAATCATTTTAGATGTATATCTCATAACATTTCCATTTTCTCAACTTCTCGCTCCCATCTTATCACTCCACGTCCCCTCAGCCCCAATCCACCCCTCCCTTCGCTCCCTCCCCTCCTCCCCCTCCATGACCTCTCACCCCCTCTTACCCAACACCTTCCTAATCACCGCCCACCCTTCCCCTTCCACTTCCCCCCCAATAACACCCACCACCATGCCCCCCACCCCTCCACCAACACCCCACCCGTCACGAATATATACCACAATTTCCCCCAACCCTTTCACATACGGTCACAGACAACAGAAAATTGAGCAATCTCCTCACCTTCAAATCAAGATATCCAGATATGGTCTGATTTGAGTGTCGCTTCAGAAAGCTTTTGTTTTATCTCATATGTTTCTCGCTCAGAATCTGCTTTGCTTGTGACTATTTATGAATATTCAAACATCATCTTTTCATTGCTTTATTACATTGGGTAAAGCTGATTTTCTTGTAAATAGCGTCGCTGTGATCTGCTGTCATTTATGAGTGTAGAACATCGGGGGAAGACAAAAGCCATAGGATAATAAGCGGCTAGGGCGTCCCTAGGATTCTACTGCTTATAGTCTCGTGACTTTTGGCTCTTTCTGGTGAAATACTGTCATAATAAATAAATTTCAGAAAATTTCTATTCACCCCAGATATAGTGCACTATCAGCAGGTATATTTCGACCACCAACTGCAGCCTGTCCACCTTGTGCGCCTACTACTCCATAATTTCCAAAACACATTCCTCCGAATTCCTGCGTCAAGTCCGTGCGCCAGCCCACGGTTGTACAATACCCCAGAGGTCCCGTCGCATTAAGAATGTTGTAAGCTGCGCACAATTCAATGCACTGATCCAGGGTGGAGGCGTCGTGCGAAAAGGCATTTCCTTCGGTATAAAACTTGCTGTCGTATATCCAGGAGCAGTGTTTGATATATGTTTGGGGCGGTGAGTAACTGGCGGTGAATATTGTGCCGTTACTGCCGGGACAGTCACGAGAGAGCGTAAGAGACGGGGAGGTGGTTGTTGAAGATGTGGCACTGGTTACGGAAGTTGGAGTTACGGAAATCTTAGTGACCGGAGTGGCACTAGCAGGTGTTATTCCTCCTGTTGCTACGCTAATTGACGTAGAGATGGGAGTAGAGGCAGAGATAGTGGCGGAGCTAGGACTGGAGGCATGGTTCTTCTTGCTAAGTATTCCACCTAAGGCTCCACCTACAGAGATACCGATTGCAAGGATGGTCGCAAGAATTATGAGCAGCCAGAAGTAAGGAGTCGGCAACCCAAGTTTGCGCGAGGGTGATCTCTCGTTCGTCGACTTTTCGCCACCATCTGAGTGGAACCGTGTTTCATCGCCGACGTAATATACCTGCGGGTCTTCTTGAGTGTGTGAATTGTACTGAGGATCTGACGACGGGGCGACTTCGAGACCATCTTCACCAGCTTGAAGGTGTCCTTGCGAAGAGTGCTTGAGGTATCGCATGAGCCAGGGAATCAGAGGACAACGTGAGGTCTGTTACCTGATCAGACATACGGTACCGCACGAGCACAACAATCGAACGGCTCTTTTCTATAATGTGATTGTAGGGTTCAAAAGAATGATGAATACGGCTAATACAGAGATCTGCCTGTTATGCTAGCATTAAAGAATTGAAGTTGATGAAGAGAAGCAAGTGTGTTTTCTCGAGCATAAATGCATAACTACCTTAACAAATACAGGAAAGTAGCAGCCTCATTCTAGACTGACGGCTATGTTATATATCTTAAAGTAATGTCAGCATCATGCTTCGATGACATGCCTGTTGTGTTACGAGGGCTAAACCAGCTCGGAAATTTGTGCTGCACTGCTCAAAATCCCTCAGCCTTTCTGTAAATTATTAATAGATGTAGAGGTTTTGCAGCTGTGTACGAAGCATGACGAGCTATGTTCTCGAAATGTCAAGACTCAGCCACACTGTAATTTACATGTAATGTAGTCTTAGTGCTTGAAGATAGATAAAGTTCTATAATACCGATTTGAAACCCAAACCTTTCATTTGCCTATCAATTATCATCATCTACCTTCTTTATCACCTCTACCTCTTCTATCTCTACATCAGGCTCATCTGCCTGATTTATAGATTTCTTCACGTCGTCGTCGCCGAGCCTAAATCCTGCTTTTCGACGTGCATAACGTTTCTTTCGCTTCTTCGAGTTATATGAACGAATAGTGTCATGGTGCCAGGTCACCAACCCGATTTAGAACATAGATCGTCGATGCCTTAGATAACCTCGGTTCATTGAACCTGTTTCGCAGTTCAATGAACCAAGTCATCAACCTAATCATCGTCATCTTAATCTAGCCTCAGCAATCCTGTTTCGATCATCTCAGCCGTGTGCGCGAACCTCTGCAATCTTAAGTCATAGAACTACTGTCTAGCCTTGATTCTGCCCGATTCATGTATATAGAAGTCGAGTTCTCGTTCTTTTCTTTCGCTCTTTGTCTTTCGTCTTGTACATTATCTGATGTATTGTTCTGTATCTAGTTCAAGTAATATAATAATCAATTCTCTATATTGATAGAATCTCTAGTTCAGTCTAGTCTCTGACATTACAAAAGATCTACACTTTCTGCAACATTTTCATACATTGAAATCTCATCTAGTTATCTTTTCGCTCAAATGAAGCAATCTCATCGTCTCTTGATCGATGATGAGCGAGCTGTTGAACAGTTCGCTCAAAGTGTGATCGAAAACTCAGTCGAGATCTTTCGCGTAATGCGCGAGCTTCAAAATCAAGTTCAACAACATGACGTCATCATCTCGTTCTCATTCATTGCTTTCAGTTCTTCAGTTTATCAAGAATCGAATTCTCAGTTTCTTGCAATGATAGCTCAGATCATTGCACAAATTCTGCATAATCAATCTCTTCTTGTTGTTCAAGTCTTTGCAAATTCTGTCGCTGTCTCGACTTTCATTAAATTTGAAAAACTTCTCAACATATCTGAATATGAGAAAAACAAAGATTAATTGAATGTCTGAGAGCAAAGTCTGATACAACGCATGAACATAAACGATGATCATTATTTCTTTCATCAAGTCAAAATCATTTATATCGAGTCACGACTCATCATAAATAAGAAGACTTACAATCTAATGAATCAATATTGAGTCAATGATTTTTATATCATTTTCATCTTTGCAGATTAATGACATAAGTTACATCATTGTTGCAACAATTCTTTCAAGACAGAAAATGCTCATTTACATCTTCATGAAACTTTGAAGTAAGACATGAATAGCTTTGTTGACTATTACAATCTTTTTTATCAAAAGAAAGAATATTCTTTGATGAAAAATTTCTTGTTGATTGACTGTTTGAAGCGCAATGTCAATTATTTCACTTAAGTCATCATTTTTTTCTGATAAAATCTTGATGAAACTTGATCATTCATTTTTCATCAATGAATTCAAGCATTTTTTAACATTAATGAAGAGTTTCAGCAGCTTAAACATCATCAATTGTCAGAATCATGTTTAAATGAGTCAATCAGCGAAAGTCAGAGTTGAATAGTGCTTGATCTTTAGAAATAGCTATAACTGAATATTAAGAATACAGAAGAAGATGAGTACAAAAGCTTCTATTTAAGTAATATTCAGAGACTGTGCTAAGCTTGAAGAAAATGTGTTTGTGACATGAGTAGAATGTGATGTAGAAAGAAAGATGATGTTGAACAAAGAGATGTTGATAAAAGAAAATAAAGACTGAGTCAGATCTGAGTTAAAGACACTGACTAGCTTTATTCAGCCTTGATACGCTCGTAACATTACTCTTCTCTTTGAAAATTTATGTTTGCATGAATGTCACTCATTTGCTTGCTTTCTTATTGAGTTATTTCGATACTAGCGTGACTTTCTTGAATATAGCGCATGAAATTCATTCAAAACTTTCTCGAAGTCATTGAATTCATCTTTATCAACATAGTATCATTCATTGTCTTTATCTAGATCTTTTCATTTGACCTTGTACTGTATTCAATCTCAATAATATCTGAAGTTCAGAATGTCATTTATCTCTTAATGTTCATCATCATCATCATCAATAATGATGAGTTTGAGAGATTCTGCATGCTGTTTTGATAGAAAGTCTTCTGAATATAATTGCAGTAGCTTTGAGCTGAACATCGAATGCAGATGCTTCATGCTGATTAATAGACGAAAATGATAGAAGATTCTCGCTTTGACAGTGATCTGATACAATTCTAGTTGTTTGTCTTTCAAATCTTTGCAGAGTTTCATTGTCTTGACATTTCTGAAAGATAGTCAAACTCAGTTATCTACTTCATAAATGACGTTTCGTTTATGTTTATTGATCTGAACTTCAATGATCAGCTTCGTCTTTTTCAATTATTGATGATTGAAGCTCAGTAACTCTTTCATTCAAATGACAATATCATCTGCTTTTCTAACTTCAAGTCGTTCATAAGTTGTTTCATAGTCAGTTGTATCTGAATCGAAACTCATTCGAGAGTGAAATTCTTTATTGAAGTAGAAAAAGATCATTGAGATGATTGAGAAGATATTGAAATTGTCGCTGAATTTCATCATAGATATTTATTTGACTCAATTATTCTGCATGTAACTGCAGTAGATTCTAAGTTTGCATTCAATGTCTTGATTGACTCATTTCGTCTGATTGTTGATCTTCAAATGATAGACTGTGAATAAACTAGCTGTAATTCTCAGTCGCTTGCAAAGACTCTTTCACATAGTTAATATGAATTGAGAGTCTCTGTTTGAAACAATAGAACTGAGTAGATCATGCAGTCGATAAACGTTTCATAGCATGATTCAAACCGTTTCTTCGACTGAAATGTCATTGTCTTCTCAATGACAGAGAACATAGTGATGTTCTTTGATGAGACAACATATGATTGTGCAAATGACGTTATAGTTTTCTGACAAAGATAGTTCAGTGATGAAGTTCATAGCTATATTTTTTCAGCGTTTCTGTGAAATCAAGAGAGAATGATGAAGTTCATTAATGCTATTTCTAGAAGCTTTGCTTTGCTGATAAGCATGACAGTTTCAAATGTATCATTAAATAGTAGCTCAATGATCTGATCAATAGTAGAAACGCTGAACTAAATTGATGATTCATTTATTGTCGAAGTGAGAGATTGAAGATTGATCATGCACTTTTTGTAGCAGTTTTATATGCATATTCTTGAGAACTCACAGTAAGTCTTTTCTAAAGAGAATGCTGTCAATGATTTTGCAGTTCTTCAATTTAGTAATATGAAATTTAAGCTTGTTCTCATTCATAGCTTGTTTATATTTGTTGCAGAGTTCATTCATTTGATTGATCATATATACTCACTGATAGAGATTTGCTTTTGATTCAACAAGTAAAACATCAACTTTATTGAGAATCAAAATAGTCTGAAAATGATCTTCAAGTTATTGAGCTGATTCAGAAATGTTTGCTAGAGACATTCAAGTTAAAGCATTGACTTTAGTATTCATTTTGCCTGATTTAAAGATGATCTGAAAGTTGAACTTCAACAAAATGTTCAGATAGTTGACTTGTTGTTGACTCAACTGTTTATTTTTCATGAAGATCTTTAAAGCTTGATGATCAATGAATATCTGAATAAGTAGTTCAATGCATTTCAGCTCAAGTCATCAATGTTTGAAGCATCAAATAATGACTAGCAATTTCTTATCATAGATGTGATAATTGATTTCAGCAAGAATCATGCTTTTACTGTAAAAGATCATCGAATGAAAAACTTTCTCGTCATTGTACTGAGATAGTATTTCATCTTTTACATAGTTCAAAGCATTGATCTTCAGAATAGCTTGTCATTTGAGATTAAAGTGACGAAGTACTGAGATTGAGCTGACTTGTTTCTTTAGATTGTCAAAAACTTGAACACAGATTTCATTTCAAACAAAAGATGTGTTTTTTCTTGTCAGCTGAGTGAATGATTTGACTAGCTTCGAGAAATTCTTAATGAAATGATGATAGAAGTTAACAAATCTCATGAAGCTCTGAATTTCTTTTAGATTGATTGAAGTAATTCAGCTGACTATGACTGTCACTTTGCTGAAATTCATACAAAGATTTAGTTCTGATACAATGACTTCTAGAAAGACAGTCTCTTCTACATTGAATTTGCACTTTCAAATATTCATCTGCAGTTCAGCTTCATGTAGTCAACTCAATACTAGTTTGACGTGATCTTTATGTTTCTTTCTCATTTTGCTATAGATGAGAATGTCATCTAAATAGACTTGACAAAAGTCGTTCAGAAAATCTCATAAAACATCATTCATATATTGCTGAAAGAAGATCAATTCATTAGTCAGTTTGAATGATAGCATCTTGTATTTATATGCTTCTAAAGCAATGATAAAAGTGATGTAATTCTCATTATTAAGATGCATTTGAAGTTTGTTGAATGCTGATATGATGTTTAATTTAGTCAGATGCTTGCAACTCACTATTTTACCAATGATCTCATCTATCAACGATAAAGAATATTTATTTCTTTTGAAAATGACATTTAGCTTTCAATAGTTCATGCAGAATTGAAGATCTTTATTTGCTTTGAGAATGAATAAAACGAAAGAAAAATAGAGAGTCTGACTAAAAGTGATGAATTTCTTCAACAGATTCTCATTTAAGTACTTCTTTACTTTCAAAAGTTTGACAGAAGACATTTAATAAACTCAATAACAAAAGAGCATTGAATCATTGATGAGCTCAATTTTATGATCATAGAAGCAATGAAAGAGTAGTTTATTCAATTGAACTTAATCAAAAACATCTAGAAACTTATGATATTTTGATGACAGTTTGACTTTAATATCTTTCAAATTCTGAGTTGTTTCATTGATTAAAAAGATGTTTAAAACGTTCAAATTGCACTGAGTATTGTACGTGATTTCTTTATCAATATCAGTCATGAATAGAACAAAAACTTCAGTCTGATTCTTTTTTGATTGATTCAATAGAGTTTTGAATGAAGTTGCATTTATGCTTTGAATCAAGAATGATTCTTTCTTAGTTGTAGTTGAAACAGATCATTTGAGCATAATAAAGATTTTAGTCTGAATGATAAAAGAGAGTGAAGTTGATCGCGATCAACTTGAGTGCTTTGAATTGAAAAGAATTGAAAAAATCGAAATAAATGTTAAGAGAGAGTGAGTCTCAACAGACATCAGTGACAACGATGATGATAATGTAGAGTGTATTGTTCTATTTACTAAAATGTCATGACTATATAAAAGCAAAGAGTCTTCTGAGCTAAACTCATCTTGATAGAGCTAGCTACACACAGCTCGCTCAGAAGTAACTCGCTTACACACTCTGAAGATTGAAGACTACATTTTAACACTCTCTTTGCTGACAATTCTTCAGATGTGTAGTCAGAACATCTAATTTGCTCATAGATGAATCTTCTTGACTCTTTCATGAGTGAATCTCTTTGACTCTCTCACAGGTGAATTCTCTTGACTTTTTCACAGATGAGTTTTCTTGACTTTCTCACAAGTGAGTCGCTCTGACTTCTTCATAAATGTCTTTGCTGTAAGTTAAGACATGCTATTGACGATGTAATCGCTAGCAAACAGCAATCAGTAGTAGTAGACAGTTGCAGTCATGAGACTGATTAACAACTAGCACTTCAATCAAGAAATAAAATTTTCAAACGCAGCAAAATGCTGATGTCATAGACAAAGAATGAATCATCTAAACAGACATGTTCATCTTGAATCATAAATCAATTCTGAAGTTGTTTTGTTGCAAGCGCGTTAAGAAACAGTATTGCATCATGAGACAAATCTCTGAGCTAAATCTAGACTAAACTTTCACATTGCGACAGAATGCAGAGATTCTATCATGTTGTTGTATTGTTCTCATAGCATGCTTGTCTTGATGATGTCAATCACTTTCTTAAGACAAAGTCTTCTATATCGATGATTTCATTCAGATAATCTTCAGTATCTCTGCTGTTGTCTTTACTGTTCATCAGAAACAGACTCAGACTTTTTCTCTTGTCTCTATTCTATTGAGTTCAGCTTTAAACTGTTACGAGCGTATCAAGGCTGAATAGAACTAGTCAGTGCCTTTAGCTCAGATCTGACCTAGTTTCTATTTTCTTTCATCAACATCTCTTTGTTCAACATCATCTTTCTTTCTACATCACATTCTACTCATGTCACAAACACATTCTCTTCAAGCTTAGCACAGTCTCTGAATATTACTTAAATAGAAGCTTTTGTACTCATCTTCTTCTGTATTCTTAATATTCAGTTATAGCTATCTCTAAAGATCAAGCACTATTCAACCCTGACTTTCGCTGATTGACTCATCTAGACACGATTCTGACATTATATTAAGAATTCGTTAACCACACGATACTGATCTCATTACTCATTCAACATACTCGTCTAGGCAGAACGAGTCTAAAGAAATTTATTTACCTGATGATTGACAATAATCGAAAGATAGAACAACACTAGAGAGTTGAATAGAATCAACGACAAGACTGTTTGAATTGCTAGACTACTTATCGCTCATTAAGTACGCAAAGTTCACTCAATTACAAGAATCACGATAAAGAACCTTCGTGAATTGCTCAAGAATCAAATCAATTGATAGATTCAATGATAAAGAACCTTCGTTGTTTGCTAGAGAATCAATCAAATCAATCAACAAACAAATCTCATCTTCTTTGTTGAAGATTAAACATCACTTTATACGTCTTTCTTCTTCAATCGTTGAGCATCGTCATTCGTTCAATTCTCTTTCAAAACAAATCTCATCATGTTTAGTTGTTCGCTCACTGAAGAGCGTTTCGAAGAATTTCAAAATCGTTTTTCTCAAACCTTTGATGCTGATTCATCGAAATCACGAACGAAATCATCAAGTGCTGCATCATTCATTCATGAAGATGATGAATCATTTGCTGAAATGATAATACTCTTCATGTTTTACGAAATTTGAAAGGCTTGAAGTCTAGCTCTTGATGAAGAAACAGATTGACTCTACGAGTTAGATAAACAACAAGAAGACGAAATCAAAGAGTTGAAGACTAGACTTCAAGCTAAAGAAAACACTTCTTCTGATTTCACCTACTCTGAGCGTTCTAGATCTCAAAAAATACCTGATTCTTCGCTGTTTACTGATGAAAAGAACTCTATTTGAAAGAACTGATACGGAAAAATTCAGAATAAACTAGAGATCAACGTCGATCTCTTTTCTAATGAACGAGTCAAATTGAGCTATATACATTCTAGATTATTCAATGACGCAGCTGAGATCACTCAAGCTAAACGCGAACGTAACTGTGTCAATCTTTATAAGATTGTCAACGATCTTTTGAAAGAGCTAGCTCAGTTGTTCGATGATTCAAATAAGAAAGTCAACTTTTGTAGAAAATACTACAACTTGATTCAAGAATTCAAGAAATTCAGTGAATTCTATACTCAGTTTCAACATTTATCTTTCTATCTAGACTATCATGAGAAGCAACTGATCGCTGATCTGAAAGATAAAATACATTCTCGTCTTCGATTCGTTTGAGTAAGTCAACTAGTTCAACCTGATTCTCTAAAAGAAATTCGTTTCTACCTGATTCATTTGAATAATGATCAGTGAGTCATTCAAGAGATCAAGAACAAGATCAAATGCGTCAACGATCTTTCTAAGACTATCTTTCATAAAGCGACTGTTATCACTCAGTCAGTCAATCACTTGAAGTCTGATCAGCTAAAGTCGCGCGACGCGATTTTAACTAGCGTCAAAGAAGCAGACATTTTAGTTGAAAGCTGTTTCATATGTCATAAATCAGATCATAGCTTTAAAGAGTGTCTCAATCGACCTACTAAAATCAATGCAGTGAACAATGAATATGATCGCTTTGATTTCAATTCGAATTTCGATTCAAAAAACTAGTCATCTCTTCAAAAGTCATCAAAGAAGTAGAGATTATATCTTTGTGCAAACTAAATGAAATTCTATCGAAAGAAAATTACTTTGAAAAGTCGTTTCTAATTGACACTCATCTCATCTTTCAGAATCAATCTTTCAGTCTTCGTTCTTTAATAAACAGTGATTCAGTCGTCTACATGATCATACATTCTAATCTAGTCGATAAAGTATGCAAGAAACTGAAAATTCAACCTATATCACTGGCAAAAGAGAAGCTAATAAGAGATTATGATGAAAAGATATTTAAGAAGATCATCACTCATAAAATTCTACTCAATCTCATCATCAAAAGTCATAAGAAATTGACTGTATCAATGCTGATAGCTGATATTGATCATCATGAAGTCATATTAAGTAAGTTTTGAATGAACAAAAACGAAATATTATTGAATATGCAAAACGACGTCATTGTTTTTTCAAATCAATTGAATACTTCTATTTCGATTTTTTCAATCTTTCTCAATTCAAAGCACTCAAGTTGATTGCAGTCAACTTCATCTTCTTCAATCACTCAGACTAAGATCTCTATGATGCTCAAACGACTCGTTCAAAAAGAGTCATTCTCGATTTGAAGCATAGATGCAGCTTCGTTCAAAATGCTGTTGAATCGTTCAAAGAAGAACAAGATTAAAGTCTTTGTTCTATTCATGATGAACATCAATAGAAAAATCGCGTACAATACTCAGAACGATTTGAACGCTCTAAACGTCTTTTCAATTGATGAAACGACTCAGAATTTGAAAGATATTAAAGCAAAGCTGTCATTGAAATATCATGAGTTTCTAGATGTTTTTGATTGAGTTCAATTGAATAAACTACTCTTTCATCGCTTCTATGATCATAAAATCGAGCTCATCAATGATTCAACGTTTTCTTGCTGTCGAGTTTATTAAATGTTCTCTGTCAAACTTCTGAAAGTAAAGAAGTACTTAAACGAGAATCTGTCGAAGAGATTCATCACTTCTAGTCAGACTCTCTATTTCTTTCTCGTTTTATTCGCTTTCAAAGCAAATGAAAATCTTCGATTCTGCGTGAACTATTGAAAGCTAAATGTCATTTTCAAAAGAAATAAATATTCTCTATCGCTGATAGACGAGATCATTGATAAAATAGTGAGTTGCAAGCATCTGACTAGATTGAACATCATATCAACGTTCAACAAACTTCAAATGCATCTTGATAGCGAGAATTACATCACTTTTATCACTGCTTTAGAAGCATATAAATACAAGATGCTATCATTCAGACTGACTAATAAATTGATCTTCTTTCAGCAATATATGAATGATGTTTTATGAAACTTTCTGAACGACTTTTGTCAAGTCTATCTAGATGACATTCTCATCTATAGCAAAACAAGAAAGAAACATAGAAATCACGTCAAACTAGTATTGAATCAACTACGTGAAGCTGAACTGCAGATGAATATTCAAAAGTGCAAATTCGATGTAAAAGAGACTGTCTTTCTAGAAGTCATTGTATCAGAACTAGATCTTCGTATGAATTTCAGCAAAGTGACAGTCATAGTCAGCTGAATCACTTTGATCAATCTAAAAGAAATTCAGAGCTTCGTGAGATTTGTTAACTTCTATTGCTGTTTCATTAAGAACTTCTTGAAGCTAGTTAAATCGTTCACTCAGCTGACAAGAAAGAACACGTCTTTTGTTTGAAACAAGATCTGTGTTCAAGTTTTTGACAATCTAAAGAAACAAGTCAGCTCGATCTCAGTACTTCGTCACTTCAATTTCAAACGACAAGCTATTCTGAAGATCGATGCTTCAAACTATGTAAAAGATGAAATACTATCTCAGTACAATGATGAGAAAGTTCTTCATTCGATGATCTTCTACAGTAAAAGCATGATTCTCGCTGAAATCAATTATCACATCTATGACAAGAAATTGCTAGTCATTATTCGATGCTTCAAACATTGACGACTCGAGCTGAAGTGCACTGAACTACTCATTCAGATATTCATCGATCATCAAGCTTTGAAGATCTTCATGAAAAATAAACAGTTGAGTCGATGACAAGTCAACTATTTGAACATTCTGTCGAAGTTCAACTTTCAGATCATCTTTAGATCAGGTAAAATGAATACTAAAGTTGATGCTTTAACTCGAATGTCTCTAGCGAACGTCTCTGAATCAGCTCAATGACTTGAAGATTGTTTTCAGACTATTCTGACTCTCAATAGAGTCGATGTTCTACTTGTTGAATCAAAAGCAAATCTCTATCAGCGAATGCATATGATTAATTAAACAAATGAACTCTGCAATGAATATAAACAAGCTATGAACGAGAACAAGCTCAAATTTCATATCACTAAATTGAAGAACTGCGAAATCATTGACAGCGTTCTCTTTAGAAAAGACTTACTGTGAGTTCTCAAGAATATGCATACGAAACTGCTACAAGAAGTGCATGATCAATCTTCAATCTCTCACTTCGACAATAAATGAATCATTGATCTAGTTCAGCGTTTCTACTATTGATCAGATCATTGAGCTACTATTCGACGATACATTCAAAACTGTCATGCTTATCAGCGAAGCAAAGTCTCTAGAAATAGCATCAATGAACTTCATCATTCTCTTTCAATTTCACAGAAACGCTGAAAAGATATAACTATGAACTTCATCACTGAACTATTTCTGTCAGAAGACTATAACGTCATTTGCACAATCATATGTTGTCTCATCAAAGAATGTCACTATGTTTTCTGTCATTGAGAAGACGATGACATTTCAGTCGAAGAAACGGTTTGAATCATGCTATGAAACGTCTATCAACTGCATGATCTACTCAGTTCTATTGTTTTGAACAGAGACTCTCAATTCATATTGACTATGTGAAAAAGTCTTTGCAAGCGACTGAGAATCACAGTTAGTTTATTCACAGTCTATCATTTGAAGATCGACGATCAGACGAAATGAGTCAATCAAGACGTTGAACGCGAACTTAGAATCTACTGCAATTACATGCAGAACGACTGAGTCAAATGAATATCTATGATGAAATTCAGCGACAATTTCAATATCTTCTCGATCATCTCAATGATCTTTTTTTACTTCAATAAAGAATTTCACCCTTGAATGAGTTTTGATTCAGATACGACTGACTACAAAACAATTTGTGAACGACTTGAAGTTAGAAAAGCAAATGATATTGTCATTTGAATGAAAGAGTTACTGAGCTTCGATCATCAACAATTGAAAAAGACGAAGCTGATCATCAAAGTTCAGATCAATAAATATAAATGAAACGTCATATATGAAGTAGATGACTGAGTTTGACTATCTTTCAGAAACGTCAAGACAACGAGACTCTGCAAAGATTTGAAAGACAAACAACTAAAATCATATCAGATCACTGTCAAAGCGAAAGTCTTCTATCATCTTCATCTATCAGTCAGCATGAAGCATCTGCATTCAATGTTCAGCTTGAAGCTACTGCAATCATATTCAGAAGACTTTCTATCAGAACAGCATGCAGAATTCTTCAGACTCATCATTATTGATGATGATGATGATGAATACTGAAAGATAGATGACATTCTGAACTTCAGATGCTATCAAGGTTGAATACAGTACAAGATCAAATGAAAAGATCTAGATAGAAACAATGAATGATACTATGTCAATAAAGATGAATTCAATGACTTCAAGAAAGTTTTGAACGAATTTCATGTGCTATATTCAAGAAAGTCACGCTAGTATCGAAATAACTCAATAAGAAAGCAAGCAAATGAGCAACATTCATGCAAACATGAATTTTCGAAGAAGAAAGTAATGTTACGAGTGTATCAAGACTGAATAGAGTTAGTCAATGTCTTTAGCTCAGATCTGATCTAGCTTCTATTTTCTTTCATCAACATTTCTTTGTTCAACATCATCTTTCTTTCTACATCACATTCTACTCATGTCACAAACACATTCTCTTCAAGCTTAGCGCAGTCTCTGAATATTACTTAAATAGAAGCTTTTGTACTCATCTTCTTCTGTATTCTTAATATTCAGTTATAGCTATCTTTAAAGATCAAGTACTACTCAACTCTGACTTTCGCTGATTGACTCATTTAGACATGATTCTGACATAAACTCACTCAGATTGCTTTAGACTTTTTTTCTCTTTCTCTTTCTCACAGTCATCATGAAGTAAGCGAAGACGATATTGTAGACGCTGATTGCAGATGAGATGATGCAATCACAAGTCTTTGTATGAACAAAAAACAAGATTGCAACTAGTCAATGAAGATAAGATGTAAACATGAAATGATGATTGAAACAATCAAAATCAGATCATAAAATGAGTGAGTGACTTAAAGCACTGCATTTAAATAGACAGTGTTGTCTGTAGTTTGACAAGAGAATCAAAAACATTCTCAAATAACACATTTTTTAATCATGTTTTCAAGAATCTTTCAGCTTTCTCTAGTAAGTAGCTGAGAGACTCTGTTGCTTTCTCAAGTATGTGACAAGATCTCAGATAAGACTGATCAAAGACGTTAAAATAGAAAGAAAAATTGATTCAATAGTCAAAAGAAGATGTATAACTAGATTGATATTGACGAATTAAATGAAAGCTGAATTAATGATTGTTGATTTTTGATACAGTGAATTCAGATTGCTGCTGTATGAAAGTTATAATTTCAATTGAACATGCTTGTATGACAATTATCAAAGTCAAGTGATAACTTTCTGCAAGTGTTGAACGTATGTTTGCTGAACGTGTCGTAGCGAAGTTGACTGCAGTAAACTTGCAGAGCTGACATGATATTATCGATGTTATATGATAGTCTTTGTAAGATCATCACTGCGTAATGACAAGATGTGACTGCTAGACTGATATAACGTAGTCGAAGAGAGATCTCAAGACAGTTGAATTGCTTGAACAGCGTCAAGTTGTAGCGTGATTGCTGTGATAGAAAGTTCAATTGCGCAAAACTGAAAGATTGTTAACAAGATGATGAAGTTGAATATTGATCATCTCATCAGTCTTTCTGCCTCAGCGCAGAGTATCGTGATACTAGTTTCATACAACTCAGCTGTCGTGTTCTTGATCTGCTGCAATGAGAACTTAATCTCAGATCTGTTTATACTGATCTGAAAATGCAGCTTGTCAGACTGTCTCTTCAGCATGACTCAAGACTGAATTATACTGATCTCTGTGTCAGTAAGTACATATTTAATCTGATCTTCGTCAGAAATTCTTGACTTTCTCACACTGATCACAATCAGAAGTTAATGAAGACACAATTAAATCTATGAACATTTACTACATGAATACATGAATAAGGTGATAAATGTGCATCATTCACACTAATTTGAACTCATAATCTGTTAAGAGAGAGTGAGTCTCGACAGACATCAGTGACAGCGATGATGATAATGTAGAGTGTATTGTTCTATCTACTAGAATGTCGTGACTATATAGAAGTAAAAAGTCTTCTGAGCTAAACTTATCTTGATAAAGTTAGCTACACACAGCTCGCTCAGAGATAACTCGCTTACATACTCTGAAGATCGAAGACTACATTTTAACAATAGAAGTATTTAATTGATTTGAAAAAACAATGACGTCATTTTGCATATTCAATAATATTTCGTTTTTGTTCATTCAGAACTTACTCAATATGACTTCATGATGATCAATATCAGCTATCAGCATTGATACAGTTAATTTCTTATGACTTTCGATGATGAGATTGAGTAGAATTTTATGAGTGATAATTTTCTTAGATATCTTCTCATCATAATCTTTTATTAACTTCTTTTTTGTCAGTGATATAGATTGAATTTCTAGTTTCTTGCATACTCTATTGACTAGATTAGCGTGTATGAGCATATGAGTGACTGAATCACTGTCTATCAGAGAACGAAGACTAAAGATCGATTCTGAGAGTTGAGAAAGACATCAATTAAAAACAACTTTTCAAAGTAATTCTCTTCTGATAGAATTTCGTCTAGTTTGCACAAAGATATAATCTCTATTTTTTTGATAACTTTTAAAGAGATGACTAGTTTTTTAAATCGAAATTCGAATCAAAATTGAACTCAAAACGATTGTATTCATTGTTCACTGCATTGATTCTAGTAGGTCAATCAGAGCACTCTCTAGAGCTATGATCTGATTTATGACATATGAAACAGATTTTGACTAGAACGTCTGCTTTCTTGACGTTAGTTAAAATCGCATCACACGACTTTAGATAATCAGATTTTGAATGATTGACTGACTGAGTAACAACAGCTTTATGAAAGATGATCTTTGACAGATCATCAACATGTTTAATGAGATTGACTTTGTTCTTGATTTCTCGAATGACTTGTTGATCATTATTCAAATAAATCAGGTAGAAATGAATCTCTTTGAGAGAATCAGATTGAACTAATTAATCTATTCAAATGAATCGAAGACGAAGATTTATTTTATCTTTCAAATCAATGATCAGTTGCTTTTCGTGATACTTCAGATAGAAAGATAATTGTTGAAACTGAGTGTAAAACTCGTTGAACTTCTTTGATTCTTGAATCAAGTTGTAGTATTTTCTATGAAAGTTGACTTTCTTATCTGAATCATTAAACAACTCAGCTAGTTCTTTCAAAAGATCATTGATGATCTTATAAAGATTGACACAGTCACGTTCGCGTTTAGATTGAATGACATCAGCTGCGTCATTGAATAATTTGAAATGTACATAGCTCAGTTTGACTCATTCATTTGAAAAGAGATTGATGTTGATCTCTAGTTTATTCTGAATTTTGTCGTATCAGTTTTTTCAATTAGAATTCTTTTCATCAGTAAATCAGAGAGAATCAGGTATTTTCTGAGATCTAGAACGCTCAGAGTAGATGAAATCAGAAGAAGTGATTTCTTTAGTTTGAAGTCTAGTCTTCAACTCTTTGATTTCGTCATCTTGTTGTTTACTCAGCTCGTTGAGTCAATCTGTTTCTCTGTCAAGAGTCATGCATTGAGTCTTTTAGTTTTCAATAGAAACAGAGAGTATTACTGTTTTAGTGAATGACTCGTTGTTTTCATTGATGAATGATTCAGCACTAAAGAGTTTCAATGAATTAATCTCAGAAGTTTGAGAAAAGCGACTTTGAAATTCTTCGAAACATTCTTTGATAAATGAACGTTTTGACATGATGAAATTTGAAGAAAGAACGAAATCGAGCGAATGATGATGCTTAACAGTATTAATGAAGATGTATGATCAAGTGTTTAATCTTCAAAAAAGAATGTTGTTGATTAGAAAGATATTTTTGATTTGTGAGTTTTTGAGTGATTCTCAAGCAATTCACGAAGATTCTTTATCGTCGATTCTCTTAATTGAGTTGAACAGCTTATTTTCACTCGTCTGTTTCACAAGAATGAGTTGATTCTCTTGATTGAGTGAACTTTACGTACTTAGTGAGCGATAAGTTGTTTAGCGATTCAAACAGTCTTGTTGTTGATTCTATCAAACTCTTTAATGTTGTTCAGTCTTTTGATTGCATCAATCATCAGGTAAACGAATTTCTTTAGACTCATTCTGTCTGTATGAGTATGTTGAATAAGTAATGAGATCAGTATTGTGTGATTAACGAATTCTTAATATAATGTCAAAATCGTGTCTAAATGAGTCAATCAGCGAAAGTCAGAATTAAATAGTGCTTGATTTTTAAAGATAACTATAACTGAATATTAAGAATACAGAAGAAGATGAGTACAAAAGCTTCTATTTAAGTAATATTTAAAGACTGCGTTAAGTTCAAAGAAAATATGTTTGTGACATAAGTAGAATGTGATGTAGAAAGAAAAATGATGTTGAACAAAGAGATGTTGATGAAAGAAAATAGAGACTAAGTCAGATCTGAGCTAAAGACACTGACTAGCTTTATTCAGTCTTGATACGCTTGTAACATCAATCTCACTTCATCTTTGTCATTGTTTCATTCATTAAAGTCAAGAGCATCTTTGTATCAACTAGTAATTCTTTAAGTTCAAAGATCATCATTTCTGTGACTGTTGTTTCAACAGTATCTTCATCTCTTTCTCTCTTGTTTCTTGATGAGTCAATAAATTTAAACTTTGTTATTATCATCATTCAAGATAAGATTCTGATCATTTCTGAAATCAAGAAAATTTGTAACAAGTGAAAGCTGTACTACTATTGCAAATTGCAACATTTAAACAAAATTGCTAAAGAATGCTTGAATAAGAAGTTCTTCACTCTGCATATCATGAACATTTATGACAATGATGTTATCAGTATAAATGAAGAAGTCTTATTGTTCATAAGAAAAGTTTAGTTTTTAAGCTAAGTTACACTCAGAGATCTGTATACATATCATCTTGTCTACTAATCTTAATCTTTTCACTCTCACTTCAATCATATAGAAAGTTTTTTGCTAAATCTGTCTTGAAACTTTTTGAATTCAATTCAACATTCAAAGATAATCACATGATATATTGAAAGAGTAAAGTGAACAGTGATGAATTCAGTTGAATGAGTAAAAGAATGATTGTAAAATCTATTTACTAAACAATGATTATACACTGAATATCTTCTGATACTAAACTCAATTAGATCGTTTTGTCAACGTCTGTTTATATTGTTACGATTCTAGCTACGCATCTTCGTTGATGACTATGTTGATGACTATGTTGATGACTATTCTGAGAGCTATCGTCGATCGCTCGTCGCTAGAGCATAGACTTGTTTCGAAGTCAACTTTATTCAGAGTTAGCTTATGTTCTTCTGAGTCATATAGATAGTCGACCCTTTTCTTCTAGATACTTTCCTTTCTTAGCATTTATATACTCGTTACATTACACTCATATGACTCACTCTATGCTGATCTTTAACATTATATAAATGCTTCTTCGTTACAGGCGAAGTGAAATAATCTGCATCGACTCTCGAGTGCTTCTGTTGACTCTTCAACTCACTATCGACATTTGATCTAGTCGACTTGCAATCGTCAGCAGCACTCATCTCTCTTCTCTCATGAGCTGATTCAGCGAGAATAAACAAAAGATTCGAACTTGTGCGCTGATCAGCGAGTATAAACAAACGATCGAAATCATTCAACTAGATCAAAGATCAGCGAATTAACCGTTCATTCAGATTCGCAAGAAATTCTTCGAATTTGTTGAATAATCAAACGAGGTCAGTCTATGACTGCGTGAAGCCTTTATCTCAAAGAGCAATCAAAGAGATCAGTCAAGAACTGCGTGAAGTCTTTATCTCGATGAGCAAACCTCAACAGTGAGTCTGCTTCAATGACACTCATCGTCAATGCAATGACTCATCTACTCTCATCGTTCTACCCATCAGTGAATCGATTCACCTACTCGTTCATGTGCAACTAGTGAGTCTGCTACAATGACATGATAATGTCTTTGACAACAAGCAAACCTTTGAGCTTGTTTCTATATCGAAACTTCTAGTGAGTCTGCTTCAATGACATCTATTCTCAATGCAATGATCTATCTTCTCATCGCTCTACTCATCAGTGAACCTGATCATACGTTCACATGCAACTAGTGAGTCTGCTACAATGACGAGCTCAAAGTTGATCTCTTCGATGAGCAAGTCGATCAGTGAGTCTGCTTCAATGACACTGTCAATGCAATGATCTATCTTCTCATCATTCTACCTATCAGTGAATCGATCTGTCGACTCGTTCGCGTGCAACTAGTGAGTCTGCTTCAATGATACTTCTACCTTGCATAGTGAGCCTGCTACAATAGGCATTTCGATTCTACACAAGGCTAAGAAAATACATTCATGTGAACATGAATCATTGAAGAGAGAGAAGTAATGTTACGATTCTAGCTACGCACCTTCGTTGATGACTATGTTGATGACTATGTTGATGACTATTCTGAGAACTATCGTTGATCGCTCGTCGCTAGAGCATAGACTTGTTTCGAAGTCAACTTTATTCAGAGTTAGCTTATGTTCTTCTGAGTCATATAGATAGTCGACTCTTTCCTTCTAGATACTTTTCTTTCTTAGCATTTATATACTCGTTACATTACACTCATATGACTCACTCTATGCTGACCTCTAACATATATCTCTATTCTATCAAGTTCTAATGACTGCGTGCCTGTTATCATTATTTTCAACATGATAGTATTTTATATTTTACGTCAAGCTTAATTTAAAGTTCTCACTTTCATTCTGATTGATAGTGAAGTCTTTGCTTATGTCTTTATGAATAAATTCTTCGCGCAACAACATCATTTTCTCTTGCATCAATTAATTCACTCTTGCAGACTTCAAGAATTTAATGATCAAGTCACTTTAATTAATAACATTATTCATGTTGTTGAAATCACAATAATTCTTGATAAACATATTAAAAGACTATTCTTTTATATCATTGAATTAAGTCAGTATTTCATCATCATGAGTCTGTCATGACTTCATCATCACGTCATTGATGTTAATTTTAAGCACAATATTCTCATTTTATCTTTCTTTTTCTATCTTAATCATTATTGCTCATTTTTCATCAAAATCTATGATCTTAATCAACAAGAAGAAAATTTCTCATTCAAAGTTAACAAAATAACTTTCTTTCAGTCTCATTCTCAATTCATTTACAAGAAGTAACTCAGTTCATGAATTGCTTACAAGAAGCAATTCAGTCTACAGATCACTCACAAGAAGCAATTCAATCTACAGATTACTCACAAGAAGTAATTCAGCATTCAGTTCGCTTGCAAAAAGCAATCTAGTTTCTCATTCACTTGAAAGAAGTAACTCAGTTTTCAGTTTGCTTGCAAGAAGCAACTCAGTTTCTCATTCACTTAAAAGAAGCAACTCAGTTTTCAGTTTACTTGCAAGAAGCAATTCAGTTTCTCATTCACTTAAAAGAAGTAACTCAGTTTTCAGTTCACTTACAAGAAGCAATTCAGTTCTCAATTTACTTGTAAAAAGTAACTCAGTTTCTCGTCTGCTCACAAGAAGCAATATAATTTTTCGTTCGCTCATGAAAAGTCAACTAATACTCGACTTGTTCACAAGAAACAAATTTTGTTCAGTCTTGTTTCTCATCTGAAACAAGAAGCTTTTAGTCATATTCTTCAAGTCATTTAAAAAGAATACTCATTAAAAATCAAGTGTTGAAATTCTTTCTTCTTTAGAACTTCTGTTGTTTCTCAAGCAGATCAATTCAATCAATCTTTTATACAACTTGACATAGTTGAGTTGAAAGTTCAAAGCTTTGATCATGCTGCTCATGTCAAAGACATTAAAGTGTTTAGCATCATTTTAAAGAAAATCAATGTTTTCTTGAATCTTGAATCAATCTCATCTTCTAGTTTAAACTCTGATGAGTCAAAATCGCGTTGCACGACTTTGACTATCTGTTCAAAGAACAGCTCAACTCTTGCTCAGTTCTCATCTCACTCTCAAGACAGTATGTATGATAAGAATTATCATCTGAATCTTCATTAAATGAAAAAGAAATTTCATTTGACTGCATTCACAACACAAGAAGATCTTAATGTTATGAGTTTGCATAAAGTAAATCATATGAGTGTATTCTAACTAGAAGTTCAAAGCTAAAGAAGAAAGAAGATGAAACACATCAAGAATCTTATACTCACGAAGACGCGTTAGATCACTAGCGTGTCAACATCAGCTTTGTACTAGTTTATGATAGTCTAACATGATTTATGTTAAACTAATTCAGAGTAACGAGACATGCTTGCAACATTACTTTTCTTCTTCATCTAGTAATGTTCTCATTACTGCAGTTCAGTCAATCTTTCTTGAGTTGATTTCTATCTTGACTTGCTTGAATAACATTCATGAAAGTCATTGATGACTTTCAAGCAATTTTCAAATTCACTTTCATTAATGTTGTATCAATGTAAATTAACGTTGTATTCTTTTCAATTGACATGATATTATAGTCGTTTGTCTCGTTCATAGTGTCTGAAGTTCAATATGTTCTTCACTTTTCATTCATCTTCGTCTTCAACTACTATAGAATCAAATGACTCATTTCATTGTTCTTTTAAAATGTTTTTTGAATCTAGTTGCAGCAGATTTGATGCAAACTTCAAATGAATCTTCATAGTTGATGACAGTTTCAATCAATATACATGTTCAATCTCAGTCAGAATCTTGAAGAGTTTTAACATTTTATCATTTAGTTTCTTTAATGATCTTGAGATCATGATGTTTCTTGAGTTCAGAAACATCATGTTATTTATCTTGTAAATCATTTCTTTTTGATGTTTATTAATCTGTTTCTTCATTGTGACTCTGACTCTTGCTAATGCTTGCTTGATTAATGTTAGTGATCATTTCATGTGTTTAAATATATTCTTCGCTTTGCTCGCTTTAATTCTAGCTTGAATGATCTCATATTCAATTGAATTCAAATCAAAGCTCATACGAAAGTGAAAGCTCTTATTCAGAAAGAACGCTGACTGTTTAATTGATGACAAAATAGCATTGTTATCAACGAATTCAGTCATAAATAATCAGATGAATTAATCATCTTGCATATATGAGCAATAACTTCATAGATATCATTTCACATTCTGATTCGCTCTTTCTGTTTAATCATCTGTTTGCAAATGATAGTTTGTGAATAGTTTCATCTTGATGTTGAGTCTCAGACATAAAGACTTTCAGACAATTGATATAAATTGTGAATCACAATCAAACACTATTGATCTTGATAGTTCATGAGTTCTGAAGACTCATATCAACAGTAGCTTGACTGTTTATTCTGCAAAGATTTCTTCATCATCTGATCAACATGATATATAATGTTGTTTCTTAAACAATCAATTTATAACTGTCAGAATCGCGTTGTTTTCATCATTTTCTGATAGATTGATAATGAAGTTTAATGATATGTTCTGTCATCATTGCTTGAATATGAGCAATGACTTTAGTAATTCATTGATTCAATCTTTCGATGCTTTTGATCTACAACAAACGTAACAGTTTCAAATGTAACACTTAATCATCATTCTCATCTTCGATCAGCAATATGATCATTTCAGCAAGTTCAACGTTTAATTCATGTCAGAATGATCATTGATTGAAAGATTATATGCTTTTCTTATCAATCAAGTGATCATTGACTGAGAAACTCATAGTTTATCATCTTTTCAAAGTACTTCATCAAGTATTTTGCAATTGTCTAGATTAATATCTTAACAAGTTTTTCTGTTCTGTTTCATGACTATTTGAATATCAAAGCACAGTTAATTCATTCAATTTTCAACTATAATCTGATTCTGAATAAAAATCATCTCTTTGATTGAATTTTAATTAACTTTTGATTCAAGTTTTGAATCTGAGTCAAATTCTGAGTCAAATTTAAGCAAGATCTGAGTCAGATCTTGATCAGCTTTCTGATCAGCTTCTTGATCAGCTTCTATTGACTGCAATTCAAACTTGCTTTCTGACAATAGCATCTGATGCTGATATAGCTTTCAATCATCATTTGCTTCAATTGACTTGACATTTGACATTCTGATCAGCACGTTGACTTTCAGATTCTGTTTTTCTGACTGATATATGATCTTGAAGTTATATTCAAATAACTTCTCAGCTCATTTAGTCTTGTCACAATTCTAGCCTTGTCAGACTCAGTCTTCTAGTCTTGTCAGATTTATTCTCGCTTCGTCATCTTGACTAGTTTCTATTGAGTCTAGTGTCGACTGAGAAACACACATATGTAATCAGCTTCTTTTCTGTAGCTATCTTTCTTTCTTAGCATTTATCTTCTAGTTAAATGACACTCATATGACTCGCTTTATGCTGACTTTTAACATTAGATAAATGCTCATCATTTACTACTCTGCTATCGATGAATAAATGATATAAAACAACCTATTCAGTAAGAAAAATTTGCAAGAAATTCTTCAAATTTGCATCATCATCATTTTAAATCGCAAGAGATTCTTCGATTTTACATTCATTTTCATCATTCTATTTGCAAGAAATTCTTTGAATAAAGCACTCAATTATTACCTGAAATTCACAAGAGATTCTTTGAATTTTCACTCATCAAAAAACATTTATCTCAACAACTTCTATCTTCTCTCATCATGACATGCAACGTCAAGTCAGTTGAGTCTTGAACAACTCATCTGCTTAAAAGCACTGTCAATAGAAGAGTTTCACTTCTACTCATTGATGCTTCAGTTGAAGCTGAGAAAGCTGACATCTCATGAAACATAAACATTGAAGAACAACTGTTTCATTGAGTCAGCAATCAACTTGACGAAGTCATCAATATGCTGAATGAGCTTCGAAGTCAGCGAGACTTGACTCTACAACTCAATGAACACTGACTTCTTGTACAAGATGATCACAAAAAGAGAGCGAAACAACTAAAAGTCACTTTTGATAAAAACGATGAGCTAGAGAAAAAGATTAATCAGCTACAAGACGAGCGATTGAACTTCAGAGCGAAACAACGTCAAGCTGATCAATCTATGTCTCGTCAAGATACTCAGTCAGTTGAGCAACGAGTCAATCAGAAAGAAGCTCGCTCTCAATGAGAATCTTCTACTCTATCTGATAATGAGAATGATCATCACAAGTTCATCAAGCTTTTGAATTCACTCATCTTCATCGAAACAGATGACTCTATCTGAAAGACATGAAACATCAAAATAGCTGACAAGCTCGATATCAACGCAAATCATTATTCTACTGAAAAGATTTGTATTGTTTATGTGATTTTCAGACTAGAAGATGATGCTGATCAGCAAATCTATGCAAAGCATCATGTTGATGCTTTCTCATTCTATCAATCACTATCAGAGCTACTGAAACATCTGAAAGAAATTTACGAAGATCAAAATCTGATTCAAAAGTGTCGTTGTGAATACGTTGCTCTGAAGCAGCTCAACAAACTCTTCAGCTCTTTTTATTCAGAATTCACTAGAATATTCAACTTTCTGAACAAAGATGATATCACTTTGATGAACAACATTCAGAATAAAATCAACAATCATCTTCAGAACGCATTATCAGTTTGCCTCATAGAGTTTAGCTCACTTGATAAGCTCAAGATCTTTCTTCAAGATGTGAATAACAAACAACAAGTCAATTATCAGCTACATGATGAGCAATGAACAGTTGAATTGATAGCAGCTTCGAAAAAACGTTTTGTTTCTTCATTGACATCAGCTTCAGTCTTGACTACTAGCTATGTTCGACTCACTACTTTTTTCATCTTCGAATCTGAATAATCAAGAATGTCAATCATCTGCTTCAACTGCAAAGTATCGAGTCATCTTTCAAAGAACTGCTCTCAGCTGAAGACTAGTACTTTAACATCTTGTGCATTCATTTCTTGTTTTAATGAGATCATCATGTCAAAAGAAGAGAAGAAATTATTTACAAAGAAATCAAAGAATGAGGCAAAAAACTAGTGACTTTCATTAAAGACGCGATGAAAGATGTGTTAATTTCTTTAACAATGAGCAGCTTAAATGATTTCTTTGCTTTGAAATCTTTGACTATTGAATGTGTACTATTTAGCAATGAAATTAGTTACTCATTAAAGTCATTGATTGACACTGAAGCAGCTGACTATTCGTTCATTGATGAATTAATCACGCAGAATGTTTGTGATCATTTGCAAATCAAATCTTTATCTTTAATCAAGCTCAAATCAATAAGAAGATTCGATGATCATTATGCAAAAAAGCTCATTACTCATGCAATTTATTTGAATCTAACTGTTCAAAATCATATGAAACGTTTTGTCTTTATGCTGATCACTCAATTAGATCAACATCAGATGATTCTTGAAAAAACATGAATGAACAAGATCGAGATGACTATTGATATGAAAGATGATCTTCTTCAATTTTCTAGTTTTGAAACTCATATTAAAGCTTTTATCAAAGCTCATTTGACTGTTCTTTCGAGCAAGAAAATCGCGATAGAACAGAAGAGTTTAATCTCTACTCAAATACTAAAGAGATTTATTTCTTCTATCATCACTCAACTCAGCGAGAAGTCATCTTCATTCAGTAAAATCGTGAAATCATTTAATTCAGTTAACTTCGCTTCGTCTTTCAATTCAATGAACATAGCAATGATAGAGACTGCAGCATATAGATCACTAGTCAAACGATTGAATGTGACTACTTTCACGATCATCATCACGAAAATCGATCAACTTCTAAAAACAGCTAGAAATAAACTCGAAGATGTAAATCTACAAGAGCTTTCACATGAAGAGATCTTGAAAGAAGTCAAAGCTAAGCTTTCTTCAAAATATCATGACTATCTAAACGTGTTTGATTGAGCGATGACTGATCAACTATTCTCTCATTATCTCTACGATCATAAAATTGAGTTCATCGACAAGAGAACATTTTCTTGAAGTCATCTCTATCATATGTCTGACTACAAGCTTCAAAAGATGAAGAATTATCTGATCAAGCATCTGAATAAAGACTTCATATCTTTTAGCTCAGCTTCATACGCTTCGCTCATACTATTCATCGAAAAGAAAGATGATAGCTTGCGTTTCTGTGTAAACTACAGAAAGCTCAATGCTTTGATCAAACGAAATCGCTATCTCTTATCGCTAATAGACGAAACTCTTGCTCGTATTCAAGATAGCAAGTATCTGACTCAATTGAACATCATTGTCATCTTCAACAAACTGCATATGCATTCAAGCAGCGAAGATTTGACTATCTTTATCATCTCTTTTGATTTCTACAAATATCACGTGATGTCTTTCAAATTAATCAATGACTCGACTTTCTATCAACACTATATGAACGACATGCTATTTGACTATCTTCATCAGTTTTGTCAGATCTATTTAGATGACATTATCATCTACAGCAAAACACTGAAGAAACATAAGCGACACGTATGATTAGTTCTACATAGACTACGAGAGACTGATCTTCAGATGAATATAAAGAAATGCAAGTTTCATGTTCAGAAGATCTTCTTTCTGAGACTACTGCTATTCATCAAAGAACTAAAGATGAACTTCAGAAAAGTACAAGCAATAGTTGAATGATCTACTTCTACAAATCTCACTCAGATGCAGTTCTTCGTTGACTTCTGCAATTTCTATCGACGCTTTATAAAGAACTTTTCGAAGATTGTTCGTTCTCTGATTCAACTAACTCAAAAAGAGATGATATTTGAATGAAATCAAGCTTGTCAAACGATCTTTGATCATATGAAGAAATGAATGACTGAAGTCTCTATTCTTCGTCATTTTGATCAGAATAAAGAGACTATTTTTGAAACAAACTCATTCAACTACGTCAACAATGACATACTTTCTCAGTATGACGATGAAGAAACATTGCATTTGATGATCTACTACAGCAAGAATCTGAGTCTCACTGAGTGCAATTACAAGATCTATGACAAGAAACTACTAGCAATCATTCATGTTTTTAAGCATTGATGATCTGAGCTGAAATTGACTGAGTTACTCATCAAGATGTTTACTGATCATCAAGCTTTAACGTCATTAATGAAAGATAAAGAGCTAAGTAGACGTCAAATGCGCTGAGTATAAAAGCTCATTGATTTCAACTTCAAAATCATGTATCACTCAGACAAGCAAAACATCAAAGTCGATGCATTGACTCATCAAGTCAATTTAGTTTCTAGAAGTTTCAAGAATGAACAATGTTGCTATCAGCGAACTACAATTCTCACGTTGAATTGAATGAAAATCATTGATCTAGAAGAGAAAGAGAATGATGAATCAATTTATTGATTGATTCTAGAAGCTAACAGAATCAACGAGAAATGTATTCTACTTCGTGAAGTCATATTAAAAGATGAAGCTCAATACAAAGATACTAAATTAAGAAATTGTCGAGTTCAAAACGAAATACTATATCGAGATGATCTTCTATGAGTTCTCTTTAATGAGCATCTTCAAATGAAGTTAATTCAAGAAGTTCATGATCAACCTTTTATTGATTGTTTCGAAATTCTCAAAACGATGAAAATCATAAGAAGATACTACTATTGATCTTCAATGTGAAAGACAATAGATTGATATATTTGAAACTGCTACATTTATCAGCAATCAAAGACTTTTCAGAATAAATTCAATGAACTACTACATTCTCTACTCATACTTGAACAGCAATGAAAGAACATAGTCATGAATTTCATCATCAACTTATCTCTTTTGAAAGATAAAAACATCATACTAACAGTGATATGTAAATTGACAAAGAAACGACATTATATTTCTTGCTTCACTGATGACGAGAAAATCACAGCAGAAAAAACAGCTGAGCTAATGCTTCAGTAAATATATCAAATACATGATTTACTTGATTTCATTGTTTCAAATCAAGACTCTCAATTTATCTTCATTTTATGAAAGTCGCTTTGCAAAAGACTAGACATTAATCTTTGACTCTTCACAGTCTATCATTCTCAGATCAATGATCAAAGTGAACAAGTCAATCAGAACATCGAAAGATATCTTTGATTCTTCTGTTTGTACATGCAGAATGACTGAGCTAAGCTACTACTCATGATTGAGTTCGTCGACAATAATGCTCTGTTCTCAATCATTTTCTCGATCTCTTTCTTTCTAAACAAAGACTTTCATTCTCGTATGAGCTTTGAACTCAATGTCATCGAATATGAAAGTTTTCGTGAACGCTTGCAGATGACTAAAGTCAAGAATATATCTGAACATATGAACAAAACACTGAAGTTTGCTCATGAGTCGCTAGTCAAAACACGAGAACAAATAATGAAACAAGTCAATAAGCATAGAAAAGAAGTTGATTATGAGATTGAATCAAAGATGTTTCTGAATGAAAGAAACATCATTACAGCAAGATTTTTCAAGAAGCTAAATGACAAAATGCTCGATTCTTTCATCAATCTAGATTTCATCGACTCTTCATATAAACTGAAATTATCAGAGTTTATGCATGTTCATGATGTATTTCATTCTGACCTGCTTCGCTCTGTCATCGACGATTTCTTGCCTGATCAAAAGAATGAACTCTCAGATTCAATAGTGATAAACGATGAAGACGAGTGAAAAATCGATGATATATTGAAATTTCGTCGATATCGAAGACAACTTCAGTATAGAGTCAAATGAAATGACTATGACAATGATCTCAATTGATACAACGCTGATGATGATGAATTTATGAATGCTCAGAAGATCGTTGATGATTTTCATATTTAATACTTGAACAAATCGCGCTAATCAACAATTCAATCAATCACGATTTAACAGATCTGAGTCTGTGAAATTATGATTGAGCAATCAATCGAGTCGAGCAGAAAATACATTCATGCAAACATGAATCATTGAAGAGAGAGAGTAATGTCACAATTCTAGTCTTGTCAGACTCAGTCTTTTAGTCTTGTCAGATTTATTCTCGCTTCGTCATCTTGACTAGTCTCTATTGAGTCTAGCGTCGACTGAGAAACACACATATGTAATCAGCTTCTTTTCTGTAGCTATCTTTCTTTCTTAGCATTTATCTTCTAGTTAAATGACACTCATATGACTCGCTTTATGCTGATCTTTAACAAGTTTGTTGTCTGATCAGTTCTTTAATCATTATGAAGTACTTCAAATTCAGATGATCAATGAAGATCTTGATTGAAATATCTGTACATTTCAATTCAAAGCATCAATGCTTCAAGCAGCAAATAATGATCAGCAGTTTCTTGTCATAGATTTCGTAGTTGCATTCTGTGAGAATCATGTTCTTGCTGTAGAAGATCATTGAATGTAGAATGTTTTCATCATCATACTGAGACAATACTTCGTCGTTGACATAGTTCAAGAAGTCAGTTTTCAGAATAGTTTCTCTGATTGAGTTGAAATGCTTCAGAATGAAGACTGTCATCACTTGTTGCTTCAGTTTTTCAAAGATCATTTGATAAATCTCTGTTCATTCAAAGAAATGATCTTTTTGAGTCAGCTTTATCATGAGTCAAATGATCTTTGAGAAGTTTTTTATGAATCATCGATAGAAATTGCAGAAGTCAATGAAGATCTGTACATGAGTCAATAATCAAGATACTTTTCAGTTTCAAATTACATCTACTTTTCGAAAGTTTATTTGTAAATCATTGATAAATATTAGTAGTTCAAGAAACGAGATTTTCTGAATTTTAAATTCACACTTGTCAATGTTTATTTGCAGATTGACTTCACGAAGCTTATTTAACACTTCTTTCACATGAGTTTTATGTTCTTTCAAGATCTTGTTGTAAATGAGAATATTATTCAAATATGTCTGACAGAATTTATGTAAACAGTTGAACAACACATCATTGATATAGTGCTGAAAGAACGTGAGTTCATTGATTAATTCAAAGAGCATTACTTTATACTTGTAAACATTGAAGAAAGTAATAAAAGTAATTAAATCTTCACTTTCTGAACTCATGTGCAGTTTATTGAACGTGATGATAATGTTGAGTTAAGTCAGATACTTTGTGAAACAATGAGATTTCTTTACATGAAACTGCATAGTAGAAGATAATAAGATAGCACTTTATTAATGATAGAACTAATTGCTAAGAAATGAAAGCAAAAGCTTGCAGAGTTTTCATCTTCTATCAAGTCATTATCTTTATTCACTCATTAGTTTCTTTGATCTAATCTTGCAAGCTAGTCTTGCAGATATACATCATTTATAGTCAGTAAGATGCATTCTCACAACTGCATTTTTTCTTAAAGACTTAATCTCTGAGTCTTCATAGCATTGTATTGTCTTCTTGCAGCTGACAGCGTAGCAATGACTTCTTCAGCGCTTTAACATCTGTGTAGAAGTGTTGTGAATTGATCATGCTAATGAGCATAAACAAAGTCAGTGCAAGATTGTTGATGTCAATTGTTCTTGAGTCTTCATAGCATTGTTATGTTTTTTGATAGCTGATAATGTAGCAACAACATCTTCAGCATTTTAGCATCTGTGTAAAAGTTTTGTGAATTGATCATGCTAACAAATGTAAACAAAGCTAGTGCAAGATTGTTGATATTAATTCTTTAGCTTTACTTTCTTTCTTTCTTTCTTTTCTTCTTGTCTCGTCTCAGCATACTTTTTCATGAGTACTGCTTTTTCAAACTGACGAAGCATGAAATCTGTTATGCATTTCTTGCATAGCTTGCAGCTCATGATATGAGCTTCTTTTATTGCGACGTTGTGATGATGCAAGTCAGCTCATGAGCTAATGTGAATGACATAGCAGTATCAACATCATTCTCATCATCATCATGATAAGTAGCAGCATTCACGCTCACTGAGATCATGCTAACATGCTTGCGAAGTCTGCTTATTTTCTTGAGATGTGCATTTCTCTTCGCGTCATCATTGCTGTCACGTCTGCTTCTTCTGCTTCTCTCGCGTTTTCTGCATTGAAGATTAAATTCATGATTCTTGATATGCATATTTATTTCTGCATGTTTTGATAATTGCTGATGCATAATAAATCATAATGATCTGATGATTTGATGCTGTCACTGCGTTCATTGTCTTAGCGCAACGACAACTCACACATGTTGTGTTTTCATTGAGCGTGCTCGCAAATGCAAATACTGCTTCGTAAGAAAGCATAATTGCATGATGAACTCAGTCTTGTGTCATCTTCAGCTGTCGATGCATCATGCTGCATAAGTAATGATTCATCATCTCAACGCTTGCATCAAAGCTCATCTCACTCTTCATCTTTGACAATGAAAGAGTGAGTAGCTTCTCTTTCAATCATGTGAGATTATATTTAACAGTTGAGTAGAGACTCTTGTCTCTTTCGTCTTTATCACTTCTTGTTGTCATCATATTGCTTCATCTTCGTCTTATAAGTATTGACTGAAGCAAGCAGTATGTGACGAGATTCACTGATGAATAAATAGCTTTTCCCTTCACTTCAATGTTCTTGCTTGCAATCATTGATCGCTTCTTTTCTTCGTTCTTTCACAACATTCATCATCTTCTTTTTTAAAAGAAATATATTACGTGAGATTTTATAATTGTAGTTTAGTATCAATTTCTTAAACTTGCGTCTTTGCGCTTTTAATATTCTCTCAATCATGATTCTTACATGATCTGTCTTTCTTTTTCTTCTTTTTCTTCTTTGCAGTCAACTGATGTACTTGTCTTTCTGTCTTGTAGTTCTCAATGATCTTCTTTGCATTGCTAAGATTTTTCATTGATTTTCAGAAGTTTTCATAGAAAGATGAATCAGCTCATTAAACTAAATACTCAATCTTTTCTTTCTTGATTCGCTGATCAAGTATCTTTTTTATCTCTCATTTCTCTTTCTCTTCTATGAGAATGATCTGCGACTTCGAATTCTCGTCACGCAAGTGTCAGAATTTCAATAAAGAAACATGAAAGATTGAGTGAATTGCATCATATTTCTTAAATAGTTCAAGCTTATACGCTTGCATGTTGATCTTCTTCAATATTCTGAATGATCTCAATTGTTTGTGATCAATCTTCTTCTTTGAACGAAGTGTATAAATGTTTATACTTCGCAGAAGCACTTTGTCTTTCATTTGAAAGCTTGCAGCTTTATGATGAGCATTATAATACTTTGCTTGCTGCTCTGCTACTTGCTTTCATAGTCTCATTAAATGTTCTCTGATACTTCGTAGTCATTCTGCTCACTTTATAGTCAAGAATGTCTTTCTCTTTAAAGCTTTGTTCTCAGATGTTTCTGCAAAGCTTGCAGTGTATTTCTTTAGAAACTCATGTGAAGTTTTTTCAATACTAGCGTGTACATTGTTATTATATGCAAACGTCATCATTGACAAAAGCTTTGATCAGTTATTCATTTTATAATTGAAATACACTCACAGATAATGCTCAAGCATCTGATTCTGTCTTTCTGTTTGATCATTGATTTGCAAATGAAACGCAGTGCTTAGCTTTTGCTTCGCTTCAAAATGTCAACATAAAGTGATTCAGAAATGATTAATAAACAGTGAGTCTTGATTTGATATAATGCTTTGCATCATTTCATGCTGAGATACAAATTTTCGTCATAGCAGATTCACAAGTTTCTCAACGTTCAAATCTTTGATCATCAAAATATAAATTGCATGCTTGATCAACTTATTTATTATTATCAATATAGCATCGCTTGTTTTTTCAATGTACAAATTCTTCACAGAAAACATGTCTATTGTTGAGAAGTGCAATGACAGACTTGTTTCTAGCAGCTCTTCGTAGACTAGCGTCAGGAAAAAGATTGCACGTCGCGACTCAATCACGTTAGCAGTATATAAATAGAGCAGTCTACGACTTCTCTCTACAATCTGCATAGATTTCATCATATGTAATACTGTTCACTCTACTCTTTCAATAAATTATAAGCTCAATTAGCAAGAAGCTTTCAACATAATTAAATTGAAATATTCTAAGTATTTGATGCTCGACAACTTGATACAAGACTTATTCAAATGAGCAATCAGCGATCACTTACTACACGTTTCACAAGAAAACAAATAAGTACACTGACTTAAAGAAGTTCAGTGAAATTTGACAGCTTACTACGCATCTCATGAGAAGATAAATAAGCACTCACATCAAATCAACAGTCTACTACGAGTTCTCAAGAAAGTGAACAAATAAACATACTTGAATATGTCAAAGAACGCATAAAATTTTCATCATCACTGACGAGATTACATTCTCTTCACTTCACTCATCAATCTATTTAATATTCTTATTTTAATCTTTGATTTTAACAACAAGCTGAGTCTACATCAACGTCATGAACTTCGATGACTTTTTCGTTAAACGATGATCTGTTTTCATTCTCACTCGCAAGAATTGCGATCAATGATTTTCTCTCATGAAGAGATGACTCATTGAAAAAGACTTGTGATTCATCATTGAAGACAAGTCTGACTTGAACACACTCGACAGCATCATCGACATCATCAGCGAAATTCAATCTCTCGATTTTGAAAGTCAAAAGATTGACGTGAAAGCTCACTACTGACTGATCATTTGCATCATCATCAATGATCAAGAACACACTGCAGACAAGATGTCAGCAAAAAAGATTTAAGATGCTCTGAACTACAAATACAAAGAGAAGTGTTGCAATCGTGCACTTTGAGTTAGTCTAACATAGATCATGTCAGACTATTATAAACTAGTATGAGACTGATGTTGACACGCTAGCGATCTAGCGTGTCTTCATGAGTAAAACTCACGACGTGTTGCATCTTCTTTCTTCTTCAGCTTTGAACTTCTAGTTAGAATACACTCATATGATTCGCTTTATGCAAACTCATAACATTAGTTCAAAGCTCATTAATCTTGCTATCGACGTGTAAACAATATAAAAACAAGCTACACAACTCAAATCAGAAGTCAAAATCAGAAATTTCAACAGCAAAATCAGAACTTGAGTTCAGAAAGCTCAATAAAAACCAGAAATTTCTAAAGAAGAATCTTGATTTAAAATCAGAAATTTCGATAGAATCAGAATCAAAGAACATGAATGCGTTGCTCTTGACTAACTTTTTATTGAGCTTGTCATCAGAAATCAGAAATTTCAGCAGTACTTGAACTCAGAAAGTTTGATAAAGTAACATTGAAATCTCGACCAGCAATTTTCTATTCATATCATGATTAGAAGCACAGAATCAGAATCAGTGAGCATTGCTCGTTATAACTTTCAAAATGTTAGAAGAGAATCACTTTTATCACAGAATTGAACAGCATCAGAAGAAGAAGACACGAATGCATCATCAGATACAGAAGAAGAGAACATGAACGCGTTGCTTTTTGATCACGAAATGATCAAGATCAGCATCAGCATTGAACTGAATGCTTGAATAAACACTCATGAAGCAGACGACATTGTTGTCTTTATCAAGTACATATGTCAACAGCATGACATCGAAATCAAGATTTACAATGACATGATTCAGATGTTAGAAGATGTCAACGAGATAAACATCATGTTGAAAGCTGCGCAGACGCGTCTGCAGAAAGAGATGAGAGACAAGAACGTGATTATACATCATTTAGAAACTGCATCAAGTTGACAAAGCACTTTGATCTTTGAAGATCATTTCTTGAAATTGATCAAATTATTGAACTCTTCACTGTTTGAAGATTCGTCACAGAATGTAAACAATTGATTATCATGAATGTGAAATAAGCTGAAGATAAACAAGAATCACTTTTCTATCAAAGAGTTGAAGATTGTTTACATCGAAAGTCGAGTCAGTGAAGCTGCGATCAAGCACATAGCTTCTCGCATGCAAAATATCTTCTTGAACTCATTTCTAGAAGTTGAAGAAGTACTATTGATCATTGATAAAATGTACGACAATCTTAATCATCATCACACGACTTAACAACAGTACTTGAAGCTGTATCAGAACAAGATCTTCTTTCATGAATTTTGAATGAAATTTCAAAGATTCAACGCAGAACTAGAATACAATAACGAGACTTTACTAGATGATTTTCAGCATAAGATCAGTTCAGATCTTCAACGAGCAACACTCAATGAATGAATCATGAATTTGAACGAGTTTGTCAACATCTGCATGCAAGTCGATGTTAAATTGACTGAATTGAACGCTCGATCGATCATCAAAGTCTCAGCGATCTCAGCTGCTCGCTCTGTCGCTAGCACTTCGTTTGCTCGATCTACGTCATCAGTTTCTGCGTGAAAGAAACTCAGAAGATTGAATCTCAACTTTATTTAGAAAGAGTTGTTTAAGAAAGAACTCTGCTTCAAATGCAAGAAGTCAGAACATAAAGCATATGACTGTTCTGAAATGACTCAAGTGCATGAAATTGCTGCAAATTCGAAAAACGACCTGTTTTCATCAAAGTAGTGACTGAGAACAATATACTCATATTCTGTTTCATCAGCATGTCTGACGATTCATTTGATTTCAAGTCGTTCACTGTTGACATCATCTTAAATAGTTTAGAAAAGATATTCAGATTTTTCACTCTGATAAATACTGAAGTCACTGACATGACTTTCATCAATGAATCTTTGATGTTAAAGCTATGTGAATGCTTTAATATTCAGTCAATATCGTTGTCAAAATCAAAGTTGATTCAATTGTATGATGAAACTTCTGATCAAAAGTCGATTACATATGCTCTGTATACATTGATCATGATTCAAGAACACAAGAATAAAATGATGCTTTTATTGATAACTCGTCTAGATAAGCACAAGATAATCATTGAAAACTTCTGATTGAAAAGAAATCAAATTTTGGTAAATTCTGCAAACAATTGATTAATATCATCATTGAAGATTCAAACATCGAAATCTGTTGTTTCAAAAGCAAGCAGTCAATCAGCATTTCACAAATCTGAGTCAAATGAGACTTGCAAAATGAAACAAAAGAACTTGAACTTAATTGTTACATTAACAATCATCTTGAAGAGATCTTCAAATCAGAAATCAGTAAATAAATTCATTGAATCTGCTTTCATAGCAAAGCAAAGCACTCAAGTTGATCTCGATCAACTTCGCTTCTTTCAGTCAACTGAGAAAAAGAAACTTGTTAATATTGTCATGATCGAAGTTGCTGCATATCAAACTTTAGTCAAGAATAAGAAGATCAAGATCTTTTTCTTGATCATTAGTGAAATCAACAAAGCGCTTAACTCAGTTGAAGATTTCGCGAAACTGAATGAAATGATCTCTGTCATGTCATTAAATGAACTGAAGAAGAAGCTTTTGATAGTTTATCACGACTTTCTGAATGTTTTTGATAGAGAAAAGGCAACGCAGTTGCTCTCACATTGATCATACAATCATAAGATTGAATTAGAAGATGAGAATCAGTCTTCTAGAAGTTGATTGTATCTCATGTCAAGTCACAAGTTGCAGAAGATCAAGAAGTATCTAGAAGAAAACTTGAAGAAGAAGTTTATTATACTCAGCAAAGCTTTCTTCGCTTCGTCAATACTATTTGTTGAAAAGAAAGATGATAGTTTTCGCTTTTGTGTAAACTATCAAAAACTAAATGCTTTGATTAAAAGAAATCGTTATTCAATACTCTTGATAGACGAAGTACTAGCTTAAATTCAAGGCAGTAAGTATCTGACTCAACTCAACATTATCGCTGCGTTCAATAAACTGCGAATGAGTTCAGAAAGCGAGAATTTAACTACTTTTGTTACTTTCTTCAATGACTACAAGTATAAAGTAATGCTCTTTGAATTAATCAATGAATCTGCGTTCTTTCAACACTATATCAATGATGTATTGTTTAAATGTCTGCATAAATTCTGTCAGACATATTTGAATGATATTCTTATTTACAGTAAGATCTTGAAGAAACATAGAACTCATGTGAAAGAAGTACTAAACAAGCTTCGCGAAGTCAACTTGCAGATAAACATTGACAAGTGCAAATTCAAGATTCAGAAAACCTCGTTTCTTGAACTACTGATATTCATCAATGATCTACAAATGAATTCTTGAAAAGTAAATGTGATTCGAAGCTGAAAAGTGTCACGATCATTGACTCATGTGCAGATCTTCATTGACTTCTGCAATTTCTATCGATGATTCATAAAGAACTTCTCAAAGATTGTTTGACTCATGATAAAGCTGACTCGAAAAGATCATCTTTTTGAATGAACAAAGACTTGTCAGATGATCTTTGAAAAACTAAAGCAATAGATGATGACAGTCTTCATTCTGAAGCATTTTGACTCAATCAGAAAAGCTATTCTGAAAACAAACTTCTTAAACTATGTGAACGACGAAGTATTGTCTTAGTATGATGATGAAGACATTCTACATTCAGTGATCTTCTATAGCAAGAACATGATTTTCGCAGAATGCAACTACGAGATCTATGACAAAGAACTGCTGATCATTATTCACTGTTTGAAACATTGATGTCTTGAATTGAAATGTACGAATATTTTGATCAAGATCTTCATTAATTATCTGAATTTAAAGTACTTCATGATCATCAAAGAACTGACTTGACAACAAGCTAAATGAGCTGAGAAGTTATCTGAATATAACTTCAAGATCATATATCAGTCGGGAAAACAGAATCTGAAAGTCGACGCGCTGATCAGAATGTCAGACGTCAAGTCAGTTGAAGCAAATAATGATCGAAAGCTATATCAGCATCAGATGCTATTGTTGAAAGGCAAATTTGAGCTGCAGTCAATAGAAGCTGATCAAGAAAATGATCAGAAAGCTGATCAAGATCTGACTCAGATCTTACTCAGATCTGACTCAGATTCAAAACAAGAATCGAATGCTAACGAAAATTCAATCAAAGAGATGATTTCTATTCAGAATCAAATTATAGTCGAAAATCAAATGAATCAACTGTGCTTTAATATTCAAATAGTCATGAAACAGAACAGAAAAACTTGTCAAGATATTGATCTAAACAATTGCAAAGTACTTGATGAAGTACTTTGAAAATATGATAAACTATGAGTTTCTCAGTCAATGATCACTCAATTAATAAGAAAAGCACATGATCTTTTGATCAGTAATCACTCTGACATGAATTGAATATTGAACTTGCTGAGATGATCATATTGCTGGTCGAAGATGAGAACGATGATCAAGCGCTACATTCAAAACTGTTATGTTTGTTGTAGATCAAAAGCATCGAGAGATCAAATCAATGAACTGCTGAAGTCATTGCTCATACTCAAACAGCAATGACAGAACATATCATTAAACTTCATTATTGATCTATCAGAAAGTGATGAAAACAACGCGATTCTGACAGTCATAGATCGATTGTTTAAGAAACAACATTATATATTGTGTTGATCAGATGATGAAGAAATCTTCGCAGAATAAACAGTCAAACTACTGTTAATATGAATCTTCAGAACTCATGAACTATCAAGATCAATAGTGTTTAATCGTGATTCACAATTTATATCAATTGTCTGAAAGTCTTTATGTCTGAGACTCGACATCAAGATGAAACTATTCACAGACTATCATTTGCAGATTGATGATTAAACAGAAAGAGCGAATCAGAATGTGAAATGATATTTACGAAGCTATTGCTCATATATGCAAGATGATTGATTCTTCTGATTATTTATGATTGAATTCGTTGATAACAATGCTATTTCATCATCAATTGAACAGTCAACGTTCTTTCTGAATAAGAACTTTCACTCTCATATGAGCTTCGATTTGAACTCAATCGAATATGAGATCACTCAAGCTAGAATCGAAGCAGGCAAAGCAAAGAATATATTCAAACACATGAAATGATCACTAGCATTGATTAAGCAAGTCTTAGCAAGAGTCAAAATCACAATGAAGAAATAAATTAACAAGCATCGAAAGAAAATGATTTACAAGGTAAATGACATGATGTTTCTGAATTCTAGAAACATAATGATCTTACGATCATTAAAGAAGTTAAATGATAAGATGCTAGAACTCTTCAAGATTCTGATTGAGATCAAACATGCATATCGACTGAAACTGTCGTTGACTATGAAGATTCATTTGAAGTTTGCGTCAAATCTGCTGCAACTAAATTCAAAAGACGCTTTAAAAGAACAATGAAATGAGTCGTTTGATTTTATAGTGGTTGAAGACGAAGATGAATGAGAAGTGAAGAACATATTGAACTTCAGACACTATGAACGAGACAATTGAAAAGAATACGATGTCGATCTACATTGATACAACGTTGATGAAAGTGAATTCAAAGATTGCTTGAAAGTCATCAATGACTTTCATGAATGTTATTCAAACAAATCAAGATAGAAATTGACTCAAGAAAGATTGACTGAACTGCAGCAATGAGAACATTGCTAAATGAAGAAAAAGAGTAATGTTGCAATCATGCACTTCAAGTTAGTTTAACATAGATCATGTTAGACTATCATAGACTAGTATAAAGCTGATGTTGACACGCTAGCGATCTAGCGTGTCTTCGTGAGTAAAACTCATGACATGTTGCATCTTCTTTCTTCTTCAGCTTTGAACTTCTAGTTAGAATACACTCATATGATTCGCGTTATGCAGATTCATAACAAGAAGCTACAAATTACTGAGAGACAATATCTGATGAACTTTATTGATTACAGAATGTCGACGAATATTTCTATTGAAAAGACATGAACACATCTTGTCAAGCTGACTTGAAAGATTGTTGCAACACAGAATGACATGAGTGATTTATTCAAGTTAGAATGTCGCTTTCAAGCCTTACTTCAATCACTGTCAAATGAATACATGATCATTCAAGACATCATTGATGCGCAGAACAAGTCAGATGTTGAAAAAGAACTTCAAAAGCTACAAGAGAAGAAAGCACAATTGAAGACAACAGAGACTGCGCTATGAGTCAAGCGAAAGAACGAACGCAAGCGTACTGATTGAGAGCAGAACAAACGTAAAATCAGTCATCATTGCAAACACTTTTCAGACTTCGACAATGATCAATCACGTTGTCAATTTCTAAGATGTTTTCTCTGTGAAAACAAACATCATTTAGTCGATTGCTCTCATCTGTTTGCAGCTCAAGAGCTTGTGAAGAAACGCAAAGATAAAGACAAAACAAAGCACAAGAACTCTGATGATCTTCAAACTCTCGCTGAGCTTCTGAAGAGTAAATACAAGAAGCACAGAGTTTACAACGCGAAAAGCGACTCTGAAATCTCTGACAACGATGAGAATGATGAGAACAAAGAGAGTGAGAATATTGCAGCTCTGTCAAAAAACATTGTCAATAAGATTTCTGAATTTGACTGAGTCATAGACTCTGATGTTTTCTTGCACATGATTGATCAACTTTGACTTTTTAGTGAGTCTTTAATTTGCATTAAGAGACGTATCATCAAAGTTGAAGAGAGAAAATTGTATATCAATCACTGTGACACAGCAGTCATGCAAGATCATCATAAAAACTCAGTCAAGCTGTTCTCTGTTCTTCATGTTTCTAAGCTCAAGATGAATCTTCTTTCTGAAAGAAGAATGTGTGAGAAAGATCTGCAAGAAAGCTTTGATGATAAAGATCTGTATATGCACAACAAGCAAAAGAAGTAAATGATTGAGACTCTAGAATGCAAAAACATTTACATAGTAAAGAGAATTGCAAATGATCTTGATGAATTTGCATTACTATTGTCATGATTCTAGCCTTGTCAGGCTCAGCCTTCTAGCCTTGTCAGATCTATTCTCGCTTCGTCACCTTGACTAGTTTCTATTGAGTCTAGCGTCGACTGAGAAACACACATATGTAGTCAGCTTCTTTTCTGTAGCTATCTTTCTTTCTTAGCATTTATCTTCTAGTTAAATGACATCTCTATCTGACTCGCTCTAGACAGGTCTTTAACATTAGATAAATGCTCATCATCTACTCTGCTATCAACGAATAGACGATACGAAACAACCTATTCAGTAAGGAAAATTTGCAAGAGATTCTTCAAATTTGCACCATCATTTTAGATTGCAAGAAATTCTTCGATTCTACATTCATTTTCATCATTCTATTCGCAAGAAATTCTTCGAATAAAGCACTCAATTATTACCTGAAATTCACAAGAAATTCTTTGAATTTTCACTCATCAAAAAACATCAATTCAAAACATCAATCTCTCATCTACTCTTACCTCAACAACTTCTATCTTCTCTCATCATGACACGCGACGTTGAGTCAGTTGAACTTCGAACAACTCGCCTACTTAAAAGCACTGTCAGTAGAAGAGTTTCACTTCTACTCATCAATGCTTCAGTCAAAGCTGAGAAAGCTGTCATCTCATGAAACATAAACATCGAAGAACAACTGTTTCATTGAGTCAGCAATCAATTCAACGAAGTCATCAATATGCTGAACGAGCTTCGAAGTCAGCGAGACTTGACTCTACAACTCAATGAACACTGACTTCTCATACAAGATGATCACAAAAAGAGAGCGAAACAACTAGAAGTCGCTTTTGATAAAAACGATGAGCTAGAGAAAAAGATCAATCAGCTACAAGGCGAGCGATTGAACTTCAGAGTGAAACAACGTCAAGCTGATCGACCTATGTCTCGTCAAGATACTCAGTCAGCTGAGCAACGAGTCAATCAGAAAGAAGCTCACTTTCAATGAGAATTTTCTACTCTATCTGATAACGAAAACGATCATCACAAGTTCATCAAGCTTTCAAATTCACTCATCTTCATTGAAACAGATGACTCTATCTGAAAGACATGAAACATCAAAATAGCTGACAAGCTCGATGTTAACGCGAATCATTATTCTACTGAAAAGATTCATATTGTCTATGTGATTTTCAGGCTAGAAGACGATGCTGATCAGTAAATCTATGCAAAGCATCGTGTTGATGCTTTCTCATTCTATCAGTCACTATCAGAGCTACTGAAACATCTGAAAGAAATTTATGAAGATCAGAATCTGATTCGAAAGTGTCGTCGTGAATACGTCGCTCTGAAGCAGCTCAACAAGTCTTTCAGCTCTTTCTATTCAGAATTCACTAGAATATTCAGCTTTCTGAACTACGACGATATCACTCTGATGAACGACATTCAGAATAAAATCAACAATCGTCTTCAGAACGCGTTGTCAGTTTGCCTCATAGAGTTTAACTTACTTGATAAGCTCAAGATCTTTCTTCAAGATGTGAATAACAAACAACGAGTCAATTACCAGCTACGTGATGAGCAATGAACAGTCAAATCAATAACAGCTTCGAAAAAACGTTTTGTTTCTTCGTCAACATCAGCTTCAGCCTTGATTACTAGCTATGTTCGACTCGCTACTTTTTTCACCCTCGAATCTGAATGATCAAGAATGTCAATCATCTGCTTCAACTGCAAAGCATCGAGTCATCTTTCAAAGAACTATTCTCAGCTGAAGATTAGTACTTCGACATCTCATGCATTCATTTCTCGCCTCAATGAGATCATCATGTCGAAAGAAGAGAAGGAATTATTTACAGAGAAATCGAAGAATGAGGCAAAAAACTAGTGACTTTCATCAAAGACGTGATGAAAGATGTGTTAATTTCTTCAACAATGAGCAGCTCAAATGATCTCTTTGCTTTGAAATCTTTGACTACTGAATGTGTACTATCTAGCAATGAAATTAGTTACTCATTAAAGTCATTGATTGACACTGAAGCAGCTGACTATTCGTTCATTGATGAATTAATCGCGCAGAATGTTTGTGATCATTTGCAAATTGAATCTTTACCTTTAATCAAGCTCAAACCAATAAGAAGATTCAATGATCATTATGCAAAAAAACTCATTACTCATGCGATTTATTCGAATCTAACTGTTCAAGATCATATGAAACGTTTCGTCTTTATGCTGATCACTCGATTAGATCAACATCAGATGATTCTTGAAAAAACATGAATGAACAAGATCGAAGTGACTATTGATATGAGAGACGATCGTCTTCAATTTTCTAGTTTCGAAGCTCATATCAAAGCTTCTACCAAAGCTCATTCGACTGTTCTTTCGAGCAAGAAAATCGCGATAGAACAGAAGAGTTCGATTTCTACTCAAATACTAAAGAGATCTATTTCTTCTATCATCACTCGACTCAGCGAGAAGTCATCTTCATTCAGTAAAATCGTGAAATCATCTAGCTCAGTCAACTTCGCTTCGTCTTTTGATTCAATGAACATAGCAATGATAGAAGCTGCAGCATATAAATCACTAGTCAAACGGTTGAATGTGACTACTTTCGTGATTATCATCACGAAAATCGATCGACTTCTAAAAACAGCTAGAAATAAACTTGAAGATGTAAATCTACAAGAGCTTTCACACGAAGAGATCTTGAAAGAAGTCAAAGCTAAGCTTTCTTCGAAATATCATGACTATCTAGATGTGTTTGATCGAGCGATGACTGATCAACTATTTTCTCATCGCTTCTACGATCATAAAATTGAGTTGATCGACGAGAGAACATCTTCTTAAAGTCGTCTCTATCATATGTCTGACTACAAGCTTCAAAAGATGAAGAATTATCTGATCAAGCATCTGAATAAAGGCTTTATATCTTCTAGCTCAGCTTCATATGCTTCGCTCATACTATTCGTCGAAAAGAAAGACGATAGTTTGCGTTTCTGCGTCGATTACAGAAAGCTCAATGCTTTGATCAAACGAGATCGCTACTCTTTGCCATTAATAGACGAGACTTTCGCTTGTATACAAGAAAGTAAGTATCTGACTCGATTGAACATCATTGTCGCGTTCAACAAACTACGCATGCATTCAGGTAGCGAAGATTTGACTATCTTTATCACCTCTTTTGATTTCTACAAATATCACGTGATGTCTTTTGAATTAATCAACGATTCGACTTTCTATCAACACTATATGAACGACGTGCTATTTGACTATCTTCATCAGTTTTGTCAGATCTATCTAGATGATATTATCATCTACAGCAAAACACTGAAGAAACATAAGCGGCACGTACGATTAGTTCTACATAAACTACGAGAGACTGATCTTCAGGTGAATATAAACAAATGCAAGTTTCATGTTCAGAAGATCTTCTTTCTGAAACTATTGCTATTCATCGAAGAACTAAAGATGAATCTCAGAAAAGTACAAGCAGTAGTCGAATGATCTACTTCTACAAACCTCACTCAGATGCAGTTCTTCGTTGACTTCTGCAATTTCTATCGACGTTTTATAAAGAACTTTTCGAAGATTGTTCATTTTCTGGTTCAACTAACTCAAAAAGAGATGATATTTGAATGAGATCAAGCTTGTCAAACGATCTTTGATCATATGAAGAAACGAATGACTGAAGTCTCTATTCTTCGTCATTTTGATCAGAATAGAAAGACTATTCTTGAAACAGACTCATTCAACTACGTCAACAATGACATACTTTCTCAGTATGATGACGAAGAAACATTGCATTCAATGATTTACTACAGCAAGAATCTGAGTCTCGCTGAGTGCAATTACGAGATCTATGACAAGAAACTACTAGCAATCATTCGTGTCTTCAAGCATTGATGATCTGAGCTGAAATTGACTGAGCTACTCATCAAGATGTTCACTGATCATCAAGCTTTAACGTCATTAATGAAAGATAAAGAGCTAAGTAGACGTTAAATGCGCTGAGTACAAAAGCTCGTCAACTTCAACTTTAAAATCATGTATCACTCAGGCAAACAAAACATCAAAGTCGATGCATTGACTCGTTGAGTCGATTCAGTTTCTAGAAGCTTCAAGAATGAACGATGTCGCTATCAGCGAACTACAATTCTCATGTTGAATCGAATGAAAATTGCTGATCTAGAAGAGAAAGAGAATGATGAACCAATTTATTGATTGATTCTAGAAGCTAACAGAATCAACGAGAATTGTATTCTACTTTGTGAAGTCGTATTAAAAGATGAAGCTCAATACGAAGATACTAAATTAAGAGATTGTCGAGTTCAGAACGAAATACTATATCGAGGTGATCTTTTATGAGTTTTCTTCAATGAGCATCTTCAAATGATGCTAATTCGAAAAGTTCACGATCAACCTTCTATTGATCATTTCGAAATTCTCAGAACGATGAAGATCATAAGAAGATACTACTATTGATCTTCAATGCGAAAGACAATAGATCGATATATTTGAAACTGCTACATTTGTCAGCGATCAAAGACTTCTTGAGATAAATTCAATGAACTACTACATTCTCTACTCATACTTGAACAGTGATGAAAGAACATAGTCATGAATTTCATCATCAACTTACCTCTTTCAAAAGGCAAAAACATCATACTAACAGTAATATGTAGATTGACAAAGAAACGACATTATATTTCTTGCTTCACTGATGACGAGAGAATCACAGCAGAAAAAACAGCTGAGCTAATGCTTCAGTGAATATATCGAATACACAGTTTACTCGATTTCATTGTTTCAAATCAAGGCTTTCAATTTACCTTCATTCTATGAAAGTCGCTTTGCAAAAGACTAGGCATTAATCTTCAACTCTTCACAGTTTATCACTCTCAGATCGATGATCAAAGTGAATGAGTCAATCAGAACGTTGAAAGATATCTTTGATTCTTCTGTTTGTACATGCAGAATGACTGAGCTAAGTTACTACTCATGATCGAGTTCGTCAACAATAATGCTCTGTTCTCAGTCATCTTCTTGATCTCTTTCTTTCTAAACAAAGACTTTCATTCTCGTATGAGCTTTGAACTCGATGTCATCGAATATGAAAGTTCTCATGAACGCTTGCAGACGACTAAAGTCGAGAATATATCTGAACATATGAACAAAACACTGAAGTTTGCTCACGAGTCGCTAGTCAAAACACAGAAACAAATGATGAAACAAGTCAATAAGCATAGAAAAGAAGTTGATTATGAGGTCGAATCAAAAGTGTTTCTGAATGAAAGAAACATCGTTACAGCGAGATCTTTCAAGAAGCTAGATGACAAAATGCTTGATTCTTTCACCAATCTAGATCTCATCGACTCTTCATATAAACTGAAATTATCAGAGTCTATGCATGTTCATGATGTATTTCATTCTGACCTGCTTCGCTCTGCCGTCGACGATCTCTTGCCTGGTCAAAAGAACGAACTCTCAGATTCAATAGTGGTAAACGACGAAGACGAGTGAGAAATAGATGATATATTGAATTCTCGTCGATATCGAAGATGACTTCAGTATAGAGTCAAATGAAATGACTATGACAATGATCTCAATTGATACAACGCTGATGATGACGAATTTATGAACGCTCAGAAGGTCGTTGACGATTTTCATATTCAATACTCGAACAAATCGCGCTAATCAACAATTCAATCAATCACGATTTAACAGGTCTGAGTCTGTGAAATCATGATTGAGCAATCAATCGAGTCGAGCAGAAAATACATTCATGCAAACATGAATCATCAAAGAGAAGAAGTAATGTCACGATTCTAGCCTTGTCAGACTCAGTCTTCTAGCCTTGTCAGATCTATTCTCGCTTTGTCACCTTGACTAGTTTCTATTGAGCCTAGCGTCGGCTGAGAAACACACATATGTAGCCAGCTTCTTTTCTGTAGCTATCTTTCTTTCTTAGCATTTATCTTCTAGTTAAATGACATCTCTATCTGACTCGCTCTAGACAGATCTCTAACAACTATCAGCTATGCAGCATGACATCTCATCAGCATTTTCAGCGATGCACAGTTCAATGAATCTCGATGATTCAATGAATCTAGATTATTTTGCGTCTTACACTAACGTGATTCATCATGAGAACGAGATCAAAGTTGATCATGATCAACTTAGTTTTGCAAATGATAAAAGCTTTAAGTTGTACAAGTTGTGACATCATCGTTTCACTCATCTTGAATCAGCAAAGCTTCGTCAGCTTCATAAGATCATCACTTTGAAAAAACCTATTTTCATCAACAACAGTCACAAGAATGTGTGTGAGATATGTGCGCTCATCAAGTTCATTAACAAATGAGAATACAACATCAGCAATCAAAAGACAAGTATCTTGACTTTCATCTTCATAGACATCTGTGAATCACTATCGTTGTTTCTTGATAGCGAGTCGTACTTTCTAAAGATAGTGAACAATCACTTCAGAAAGACTTGATGCATTTCTTTGAAGCAACAATTCAATGCATCAGATGCTTTGCGAAAATGAAAACTCAGTGTAAAGCTTCACAGCGATGTCAGACTTCTCTCAATACACAGCGATAACATCACGAAACTTAAAGTCATCTTGAATAGCTGATGCTCATCAGTTGACATTGCTTCTCAATACACTGTTTCACACATGTCAATTCAAAATGAAGTAGTTGAAAGAATTATATGCATCACAGAAAACTTGATGCAAGTCATGATCAAGAATGCTGAACTTCTCATTGAGTTCTGAGCAGAAGTTGCAAAAACAAATGTTTATCTGCAAAATTGAATTATCATAAAACTCTTGATCAACGAAGTTTTTACGATTTCGAAGAAGACATTCATCGAGATCAAGCTTTTAATTGATCATGTACGAGTATGAGAATGCAAATGCTACTCGCACGTCGATTTTAAGTCGTTGTCAATCAAAGACAGATGAGACAAATTCATGAACAAAGACAGATTTGACACATTCATGAAATATGTGAAAGACATCGATAAGTAATATTATCTTTGAGTCTCAGATCTTGATCGAGTCATCAAGAGTCACGTTGTCAAGTTTGTTGAAGATGAAAAGAGTGAAGACATGAACTTGCAACTTTGTAAACAAACATTCAACGTTCTTTCAGAGTGAAGATCTGTGAGAAAATCATCAAAGAATAACATATCAACTGACGTTTCAAAATCTGATGCTTTCATGATTAATGTTTCATCTGAATTGACTAATGCACTGAAAACTATCATGATCAACTTCAATGCACTATTCAAGATCACGTCATAAACATCAGATGATCACGAAATTCACTTAAATGTTCAGATCACTCAGAAAGTCTTTGCATCAAGCATGTTAAAGTCAGCAGTTTAAACATTTCTGCATGTAATCATTTCAAAGAGAAAAAGAGACAGCGAAGATCAACAACTGAAAGATCGCGCATTTAAAATCTTGCAAGCTATGATGATCTGACTCGTCACAGAGAAAGTTGACAATGATGAGAGTGATTGTGATGCAAGCATATCATGAGCATTATTCAATGTCGATGAATTCAATCTCTCTAAAACAGTAAGAATTCTCACATCAAACATTTACAAAAACGCAATGCAGAATTCAGTTTAAGAAGAACTTTGAAAAGAAGTGATTAACGCAGAACTTGTGACACTAGTCGTTAATGAAATCTGACAAGAAGAAGTGTCGCTCAAAAAGATCAACATCGTAACAAGCAAATGAATTTTCAAGTCAAAGATGCACGTCGACGATTCTCTTGACAAACTGAAGACAAGACTAGTGATCAGAGATTTCTTTTAAATTCATGAAGTTGATTACAAGAATACTTTCACGTCAATCATCATGTTTGACACTCTGCAAGTCTTTCTAACTATTGCAACAATGAAAGATCTTGAACTTCATCAAGTTAATGTGAACAATGTGTTTACTGAGTCATTTCTCAAAGAAATCATCTACATGTTTTCTTCATCTGAAATGAAAGTCAAATCTGACTGTGTTCTAAAAGTTCTTCGAAGTCTTTATGATCTCAAGCAAGCTGCATAAGACTGACATGATCATTGTGTAACAACGTTATCTGAACTTAACTTTGCACAATGCGCTGCAGACTCATGTCTTCTGATTCATAAATCAAAAGAAATCATGTTGTTACTATATGTTAACAACATAGTCATCATCTGCAAATCATTAAGCAACATTAAATGATTTAAGCATGAGTTTTAATGTGTTTTCAAAGTCAAGAATCTGAGAGAAATGAAGAGAATTCTTGATATTTAAATCACTTGCAACAGAAAGACATGAATCTTACGAATGAATCAAACTCACTATCTTCATGATGTTCTTGAAAGACTCAACATGAAGCAAGATAAGCACAAGACAACAGATCTTTCAATGAATGAATATGATGCTTTTCGCTCAGCTGAACTCAAAGACGTGAGAATCGATCAGCATGAGTATCAACAAGTCATTGAAAGTCTCATGTATGCTGCAATTCACACTTGACTTGACATCATCTTTGCTTTCAATCAACTAAGTCAATATTTCAGTGATTCTGCAAAACATCATGAACACATCTTGAAGAAGTTGATGTGATACGTTCGTTTCATCATTGATCTAGACATCACGTACGAAGTCAGTGAAAGCATGAAGTTAGTAAAATACTCTGATTCAGACTACGTCTCAGACAAACTAGATTGCAAGTTGATTCTCGTTTACATTTACATGCTTGATGAAGAATCAGTCTTCTGAATGAGTTGAAAGCAAAAGTTCGTTGTCACATTGATCATTAAGACAGAGTACATGACTTTATTAATCTGCGTCAAGAAGAATCTATGAATTAATCAAGTGCTTAAGAACATGAATCTGACAAGATACTTGAGCATCAGTCACAGTTACGTCGATATTCTTGAGAAGATTACTCATCAATCTGTCTCACTTACGCAGCTCAAAGAAGATAATCAAGCGACTCTTATGCTGATTAAGAATGCTCATATTCACGAATGATTAAAGCACATTGACATCACTTATCATCATATTCGAAATCTGCACAAGAAGAATCAGATCTCAGTGAACTTCATTTCTAGTCAAGATATGATAGCAGACGAATTGATCAAGTCACTATCTTGACAGAACTTCAAGAAATTCATTGAACAACTGAAACTAAAAAGCAGTGAAAGCTGAGAAACTCGCAAGCATTGAGTGAGAGTGTTAAGAAGTGCGATGACAGACTTGTTTCTAGCAGCTCTTTGTAGACTAGCGTCAGGAAAAAGATTGTATGTCACGACTCAGTCATGTTAGCAGTATATAGATAAAGCAGTCTACGACTTCTCTCTACAATCTGCATAAATTTCATCATATGTAATACTGTTCATTCTACTCTTTCAATATTTATTATGAAATTCATGATCATCATGTGAAATGAATTCACACTCTCTGAAAATATAAACATCAGCTTTTCATAAAGTTTATGATGATGCACTTGCACTCACTGACAGTCTGAACAGATGCAAACATATTTCATCATCTTTTTGAGCATTTTTGATTAATAATATTTTCTTCTTATTGCAGTCTTGATACAAGCGCATGCAAAATGATTTGCTTCGAAATCATCATGATTCATATGCAGAATTTCATTTCTTGTAGCAAAGTCATTGAGTACATAAACTGCAAAATCACGACGTAGCAGTTCATCATTTCTCATACTTCATTTCAAAAGCTCATTCTTTCTAGATGTGAATCATTGACATCACTTCTCATTCATAACAAAGACGTTTCTTTGTTGTAACTTCAGCAATCACGTAATCATTGATTCACTCATCTTCAAATAAAATCTCTTCAACTTCATAATTTGATGAATCAGAAGTTGAGATGACACAGTGTCTAGAATTCTGCAAGATTTAGCGAGTACTTTCTCATTTGAACACATGACTTAAGTATCTGCAATGACTATGTCATTCAATTGCATCATCAATGCTGCAAGTTTAATCACTGTTGAAACTTCTTCATTTTTTAGCAGTTCAGATTGACATTTCTGATTGTGAAGTTTGTTTTGCAGAGTAAATAGAAAATAATCATTATTCTTCTTGCTATGACTGACAACAAGATTCATCTGTACGTGATGTCGACTACGAATCTTTTGATTCTATTCTGTGTTCGAATAGAAGTCAAAAGAGTCAAGAGATCTCAATTCGACGCAGTTCAAACGATGTTAGAACGTTGCGTGATCAGAAAAGTCATCATGCAGAGTTTTCACCCATGCGACAACACTTTTCCTAACAGTCACAATCAATCTACAAAGAAGATTAATGACATGTCGATGTCAGTAAGAGATGAGAAGATACTACTAGTGAAAAAGACAATTCAGATGAAGAGTCTGCAAGTTGTGACTACAAGTGATCGAAGAATTTGCGACTCATCGACTGCGTCGATATCGAAACATCTTCATCACATCGACAGTGTCATCGAGTAATTGATGAAAAGATATCAGGTAGAATAGTCGTTTCAAGTATTGAGAGGCGTGACTACAGTGCTCGAAGAAGTAGTGACTCGTCGATCACGCTGATATACTGAAGAGACTTGAGTTCATCTTCTTTACTTGACGTCAAGTCATTCATCTATTCACGTGAAAAATCGAGAGCTCAAGAGAACGATCAGAATGCATTCTCTTTCATTGATCAGAGTCAAACATCAAACGATTGCGATCGCACGTCTATACTAACAGTTCATTCAACGTCTACGTGACACAAGTCAAATCAAGAGAAGAAAAGAGTTACTCAGTACAATCACACTCTATCTTCTCATCGTGTGCGTCTCTCTTTCATCACATATTTCTCTGCTCAATGAATGACAATCATTGAGTAAGAGAACACAGCTCTACGTACGTTACAATCACGAGCATCACGAATGCAAAGAAAACGTCTTTCGTCTTCGAATCGAGAATCGAACCGAAACATCGTTGTATAGAATATCGTCAATGAAGAGCAGAGCAAAGACGATGCATCATAATCAAACAGCACAGACACTCTCATCAAGAGTTTACTCAAGCGTCACGCGCTGAATAGAAGCTATAGGTTCATTACTTGGTAACACAGTGTCAATCTCATTGTTTCGACTGCGTGAAGCAGTCGTATAGACGACGAGTGGTTTTCTTTCTCAGAGAGTTTTGTTCACTCGATATAAATAGCATAGAGTTTCTCATGAGTTGAGTCTAAATTGATGTCACAAGAGTGTATGAATTACAATTACAATTACAATTCTTCTTGCTATCATTTAATTTCATGATGTTGAGTTTTCTTAATGATGCATTTGCAGAGTTTAATTTGCCTCTGTGATATTCTATATGAAAGTCAAACGCAGCTAATTTCTCAGCTCAGCGCATTTGTCATGCATTGAGCTTCTTCATCATCATAAAGTAACGAAAATTATTGTGATCTGTTATCACACATATGAATCGCTTGCTACTTTGAAGATAGTGTCATCAGTTCTTAAAATTGAGAACTATAGTGTACAGCTTTTTATCATGCATATCTCATTATACTTTAGCTTCTTTGAACTTATAACTATAGTATGCAATGAAATGTCATTGATCAGTCTTACTCTTCTGACTAAGCACGTCTTCGACTTCGCGATTTGATGCATCAATCTTCATGCAAAGATTTGCAATTCAATTGTAGTGTTTTAAAATGAAAGCATTGATAAAGACTGCTTTCAATCTTTCAAAAGCTTTTCTTACTTTTGATATCATTGCAAAGAATGAATGCATCATCTTCTTCTTTGCATTCTTGATTAAATCTGTTAAAAGCGTAATGATTTAAGAGAATTCTTTTATAAATTGTCAATAAAATCTTGCAAATTTTAAGAATATGAAAATGTTCTTTACAGACTTGAGCTCAGATCAGCTAGTGATTACGTCGATATAAGACTGTTTCATCTGAATATTTCTTCACTTTATCACGAATTTCAGAAAGATAACTTTGCTATGATTGAAAGTGCATTTTGACAGCTTGACATACAGTCAATATTTCAGTAGCGCGCGAAGAATCTTGAGCACATGCTCTCAATGCTGCTCTTTCGTCTCAAAGTATACTAAGACATCATTCAGATATATCACGCAGCAAATATTCATGAATAACTTAAGCATATGATTTACATAGAACTGAAAGGTCGCAAAAGCATTTGTCAGTTCAAAGAGCATCATCTGATACTCAAACTGATCATAGCGTGTATGAAAAGTCGTTTTTCATTCATCGCTCTTGCAAATTTGAATGCAATGATAAATGTTGCAAATATCAATTTTGATAAAGTGTCTTGCATGAGCAAAGCGATTCAGCGTCTCAAACAGTAGAGACAATGAGTAATTGTTCTTTACTGTTATTTCATTGAGATCATGATAGTTCACGCATAAACAAAAACTTTCGTTTGACTTTTTTACAAACAACACAGATGCTTCTGCAGAACTACTTAATGAACGAATTCATTTCTTCTTTAGCGCGCTATCTAGATAGTTTTGTATTACAGCGAGCTCATCTCATGTCATCTTATAAATAAATTCAATGCAAGACATTTTGCTTTTCATCAGATCAATGAGATGTTTCATCTGATCATGTGTATTCAGACTATCAGAAAGAATCTCAGAAAACACTTTCTTGAAATCTTGAATAGCAAAGAGTATCTTTGATTCTTTCGCTTGAAGTGCATTGCATCTTGCAGTTTGACAATCTGCGTTCTGCAATAAGTCATCTGTAGATAGCAGCTGATAAAGCAAAGCTACATAAGTCTCTTTTCTTTTCTTAGCTGCAAGAATTGTCAGCTCAACAAATTTCAATGTTTTGCACAGATTAACTTGTATTTGCTTTGCACATTGAATGCTGTTTTCTCAATATGATCAGCGATGCTTGCATCAACAAATATTTGAATCAATCTTATTTAATCATAAGTAGTCAAGAATCATATCATATTCTTGCATGTTCACAGCATGAAACTCAATGTTTCAGTTCTTGCGAACTTTCTTATGATTAATCAACTCAATATTGATTTGATGTATATCATAGCAGAGAATTCAACAATCATTAATCATCTGAATCTGTTTCAAAGTTGCATGATTCTTCAATAACTTGTGCTCTTTTATTCATGATTGCAATATAAAGTTTTGCTCAATCTCAGAGTTAATAAGACAGTGAGCTTCACGCACTTTTTCAGAAGCATTTGTCAATATTGATATCATTAATGCATGTGACAATCATCTTTTCGTAGTTATATTTAATGATTCAATGATGAACATCAAACTTTCTCTTTTTTTATTTCTTCATCATGATTGCAAGTTTCTTGTCTGAATGCGTAGTTAAAATACATCAAATTATCAATCTTATGTTTCATTTTCTTGCATGATCAGCACATAAGATTGAATGAAGCAACATCTTGCTTGAACTCACTGAACTTGAATGTTGCATCATCTTTAAACTGCATGCTTGAAGCAAAGAACTTTGAATTCTTCATTGCAGTGACAGACTTCGTCTTTTCATGCAAGAGTTAAGAACTCTTCTGAGACGTTGCACTTTCACTTGACTGCGAATGTAACTTCGACAATGCATCAATGTTTTGCAAATGCAAGTCAATGTTTATAAAATGCTTTAGCAGATTGACATAATTGATAGAGATGTATGAGATGCAAAGAAACTTGTTAGAATCATGTCTAGAGCAAGTCATAAAGATACAGGTAAACGAAGGGTAAATCAGGTAAACGAGAATTCAAAGCTAAAGAGCGAGATCTATGAGATGCAAAGACTATATGTACAGAGAAAAGATGAGCGCTAGACTTGATAGAGTCTAGGCTCGCTCAAAGAACACACGTCTCAGTAGAAGACTGAGCACGCTTGTAACATTACTTTTCTTCTCTTCAGTCAAGCAATGATCTCATTGCTTCAATCAGCTTCGTTCTTTCTTGTTCATTTCATTACCGTTTTATTTGAGTGTTTCAAGCTCATTTCATCAGACGTTTCAAGTCTATTTCTTCTTGACATAGAGTGTTTCAAGCTCATCAGACGTTTCAAGTCTATTTCTTCTTGTCATATCGAAGAGTGTTTCAAGCTCATTTCATTAAGTGTTTCAAGCTCATTTCATCAGACGTTTCAAGTCTATTTCTTCTTGATATCTGACGTCATTGAAGCAGGCTCACTATTGATTCGTGCCTACTACACGCATGTAGTAGAGCTTGTTTCGTTCATGTCTATTGCATTCGATAGAACTTGTCTTCTGTTTGACAAGCTCAATCAAGAGATCAACTATTGACTTGTCATTGTAGCAGACTCACTTCAAGTGACGAGCTCAATCAAGAGATCACTTCGTGTCGTTCTGTGTCATTGTAGCAGACTCACTTTTCTTGTCATTCAAGCAGACTCTTTCTATTCAGCTTCAAATATTCAATGATGAACGAGTTTCAGCTCATATCTTCATGTTTTCAGATATATAGTATATGTTCTATTCTTTTTTAGACATATAGTATACGTTCTATTCTGTCTGCAGTACATATCATCTTTGCTGTTGTTGTCAATGTCGTGAATAGAGATAAATCGTAGAAGATATGAGTAAGAGATTCGTTGCTGAATCGAGTTCTGATGTCATTGTAGCAGACTCACTTCAAGTGTCGTTCAAGCAGACTCACTATCAAGTGACTGACTCAATGATGAGATCAATCATTATCTGTTCTTGTAGCAGACTCACTTCGATTCGTGCCTACTACACGCATGTAGCAGAGCTTGTTCTGATCGCGTCTATTGCATTCAATAAAGCTTTCTTTGTTCATGTCTTTATAGCAGACTCACTATCGAGTGACGAGCTCGACAACGAAATCAATATCGAACGCGTCTTTGAAGCAGACTCACTTCTGATTCGTGTCTACTACATGCATGTAGCAAAGCTTGTTTCGTTCGTGTCTACTACACGCATGTAGTAGAGCTTGTTCTGTTCATTGACTGACTCAATCAAGAGATCAACTGTTATCTTCTGTTTCATGTCTACTACATGCATGTAGCAAAGCTTCTGCTTTCGATCGTAGAGCTGCAAAAATCGACTCAACTAGAAAGTGAATCACTGTTGTGTGATATGTACGAAGCTTTGAATAATGTTAGAATCATGCCTAGAGCAAGTCATAGAAATACAGGTAAACGAAGAGTAAATCAGGTAAACGAGAATTCAAAGCTAAAGAGCGAGATCTATCGAGATGCAAAGACTATATGTACAGAAGAAAGAAAAGCGCTAGACTCGATAAAGTCTAGACTCGCTTCGAGAACGCGCGTTTCAGTAGAAGACTGAGCACGCTCGTAACAAAACTCATTCATGATGATTTCATTAATCTTCATTTGCAAGTACATCATGCAAGTTTCATTGAATATATGATAGTTCAAATCTGTGTACAGTCTGATAAGATATTACTTGAAATTTGCGATGCTTTAATTGACTCGCTGCTTTGCAGTCTTGAGTCAACATTCTGTTTGAAAGTTACGAATTTCAAAATTGCTAAGTCTAGCATGCAAGTATTCAATGTAGTACTTTCAGTTGAGTATCTCATCATGATTGCACATGCTTATCACATGATCTCATCACTGATTGCAAGACTTTTCTGACAAGTATGATGCAGATCATTGCAGCTTCTTTTCTTTCATGATGAAATCAAATGATGTCATGATTATGAAGTCTTTGCAATCTTGCAGTCAGAACATCAAGAAATCATAGTTCATGATGCTTTGCTCTCTAGACTTGCAAGATCAATTAGCATGCTTGCATGCATCACTTCAATAGTGATCATCATTATGTTAACATTGATGATCAGAAATTGATTGCATCTCTCACTCAAGTTCTGATACATAAAGTTGCAAGACAAGCAGTACATTCTGCGTCTTTAGATTCTTTAACTGCTTGCATACTTCGCTTGTTGATCATCAAGAAATATGATCTGTCTGTTCATTAAATTCTTGCAACTTGAACTTCTTATTTGCATGTTTGAATGCATGATTCTCAAATCTGTTCTGATGAAACGATGAATTCTCAGTGTGAGAAAAGTTGTTGCTTCTTTCAATCATGCAACTTCTAGTGAGTCGCTGCATGTTTGACATCTTTTACTGAGCAGCTTTGTGCAAATGAAGCAATTAGAACTGTGAGATGACGAAATCTCTTTACGTGAAACTGTGTAGTAAAAGATAATAAGATAGCATTTTATTGATGATAGAACTAATTGCTAAGAAATGAAAGTGAAAGCTTGCAGAGTTTTCATCTTCTGTCAAGTCATTATCTTTATTCACTCGTTAATTTCTTTGATCTAATCTCGCGAGCTAACCTTGCAGATATGCATCGTTCATAGTCAATGAGATGCATTCTCACATACTTACTGTCTTAAATTCGAGTTAGTACTTCGTTTATTAAAAGTATTGAATAACAATTTCTTTTAATCAAAGCATTCAGTTTTTGATAGTTCATGCAAAAGCGAAGACTGTCATCTTTCTTTTTGACAAATAGTATTGATGAAGCAAAAAAAGCTTTGCTGAATGTGATGAACTTCTTCTTTAAATTCTCTTCTAGATACTCTTTGATCTTCTGCAACTTGTAACTTAACATGAAATACAATCAACTTCTAGAAGATTGACTCTCATCTTTTAATTCAATCTTATGATTGTATGATTAATGCAAAGACAACTGCGTTATCTTTTCTCTATCAAAAACATTCAGAAAGTCATGATATGTTGAGATCATGTCTAGATCATTCAATCAAAGAGACTCAAGACTGATATGTATGTATTGCTCTTTAGAGGTAGCTATAACAAGACATTAAGAATACAGAAGAGAAAGAGTGCGAGCTCTTCTATAAATAATGACTTGAGGCTGCGCTAGGCTCGATACAGATGTGATGTAATATGTCAGACGTGTTTATCTAAAAGAATGATGAAAGAAGTGAATGAAGAAAGTGCTGAACAACGAGAAGAAGTGCTGAGAATGACTCGAAGAATTCAATAGAGATGCGCTAGGTTCAAACTAGGCATAGCGTCATGACTTGCTTTAATCAAATTGATTAGAGTTAGATCTGAACTCTGATCGATTCAGGCATGTTCATAACATTACTTTCTTCTTCGAACATTCATGTTTGCATGAATAGAAAAGAAATAAAAGCAAAAAAAAATTCATCGTGTTTTCAATTTAGTGCGACTTATTCGAGTATAGCTTGTGAAATTCGTTCAGAACTTTCTTCGAGTCATCGAATTTTCCTTTATCGACATAGTATCATTCGTTGTCATGATCTATCTCGATTCATTTGACCTTGTATTGTAGTCTTTCTCTATATCGCCTGAAGTTCAATATATCGTTTACTTCTCAGTGCTCTTCATTCTCTTCAATAATCAATGATTTAGAGAACTCAGAGTGTTGTTTCAATAGAGAGTCATTTGATGAAGGTCGTAGACACTTCAAGCTGAACATTGAATGTATATGCTTCATGCTTCTAGATAGCTGAAGGCGATAGAAGGTTTCAACTTTGACTGTGATTGAATAGAGATTGAGCTGCTTGTCTTTCAAATTCTTGCATGATCTAGTGATTTTGATGTTTTCGAAGACTAATCAAACTTGATCATCTACTTCATAGATGACGTCTTGTCTATGCTTGTTCACCTGAGATTCAGTGATCTGCTTGATCTTTTTCAATTGTTGATGATCGAAGGTAAGAAGCTCGCTCATTCAAGTGATAATGTCATCGATCTTTCTAGCTTCAATACGTTGACGAGTCGTTTCGTAATCAGTCGTATCTGAATCGAAACTCATTCGAAGGTGAAAGTCTTTATTGAAGTAGAAAGAGATCATCAAGATAGCTGAGAACGTATTGAAATTGTCACTGAATTTCATCATTGAAAGTCATTTAGCTCAGTCATTCTGCATGTAATTGCAGTAGGTTCGAAGTTCACGTTCAACATCTTGATTAGCTCGTTTCGACTGATCATCGATCTCTGAATGATAGACTGTTGATAAATTGACTTTGATCTTCAGTCATTTGCAAAGACTTTGTCACATGATTGATATGAACTGAAAGTCTCTATTTGAAACGATAGAACTGAGTAGATCATGAAGTCGATAAACGTTTCATAGCATGATTCATACTGTTTCTTCGATTGAGATGTCATTGTCTCTTCAATGACAGAAAACATAGTGACGTTCTTTGAAGAGACGACATATGATCGTGCAAATGACGTTATAGTTTTTCGATAGAGATAGCTCAGTGATGAAGTTCATAACTATATCTTGTCAACGCTGCTGAGAAATCGATAGAGGCTGAAGCAAATCATTTGTACCATCTCGAGATGCTTTGCTTTGCTGACAGACATGACAGTTTCGAATGTATTGTTGAATAGTTGCTCGATGATCTGATCAATAGTAGAAGCGTTGAACTAGATCAATCGTTCGTCTAATGTCAGAATGCGAGGTTGATGATTGATCGTGAATATTTCGAAGCAATTTCGTATGCATTTGTTTCAACACTCATAGTAGGCTCTTTTTGAATAGAACGTTGTCAATGATTTGACAGTTCTTTAGCTTCGTGTCATGAAGCTTCAGTTCATCTTTGTTCATAGCTTGTCAATACTCATTGCATAGTTCATTCTTCTGATTGACTAGACGTACGCGTTGATAGAGATTAGTCTCATATTCAGGTTCGATTTCGAACTCGATTGATAAAACGTTTATTCAATTCAAAGTTAGTATAGTCTGAAAACGATCATTTATGCCTTTAACTGATTCAGAACTATCGATCATCGACATTCTAGTTAAAGCATCGACTTTGATGTTTGTTTTGCCTGATCGAAAGATAATCTGAAAGTTAAACTTTGATAGAATATTCAGGTAGTTCACTTGTTGTCAAGTCAGCTGTTTGTTTTTCATAAAGATCTTCAAAGTCTGATGATCAGTAAACATCTGAATAGATAACTCAGTGTCTTCTAGTTCGAGTCGTCAGTGTTCGAAGCATCAAATGATAGTTAGCAATTTCTTGTCATAGATGTGGTAATTGCATTCGACTGAAACCATGCTCTTGCTATAGAAGACTATCGAATGAAGCACACTCTCGTCATCGTACTGAGATAGTATGTCGTCTTTTACATAGTTGAATGCATCGATTTTCAAAATAGCTTGACGTTTGACATCGAAATGACGTAGAACTGAGGTCGAGCTGACCTGCTTCTTTAGATTGTCAAAGACTTCGACGCAGACTTCATTTCAAACAAAAGATGTATCTTTTCAAGTCAGCTGAGTGAATAACTTGACTAGTTTCGAAAAGTTCTTGATGAAGCGTCGATAGAAATTGATGAAGTTGACGAAGTCTTGTATCTCTTTTAGATTATTAGATGTAGCTCAATTGACTATAACTTTCACTTTGATAGAGTTCATGTGAAGATCTTGTTCTGATACTATGATCTCTAAGAAGACTGTTTCTTCTACGTTGAATTCGCACTTTCGAATATCTATCTGCAGATCAGCATCTCGTAGACAATCTAGTATCATCTTGACATGTTGTCTATGCTTCTTTTGAGTCTTGCTGTATATGAGAATGTCGTTTAAATAAGCTTGGCAGAAGTCATTTAGAAAGTTTCATAGAACATCGTTCATATATTGCTGAAACGAGATCGAATCATTTGTTAATTCGAATGATAGAATCTTTGATTTGTACGCTTTTAGAGCGGTAATGAAGATTGTATAGTTCTCACTATCGAGATGCATATGAAGTTTGTTGAAAGCGAAAATTATATTCAGTCGAGTCAGATGCTTGCAGTCAACGATTTTGTCAATCATCTCATCTATGAGCGATAGAGAGTAGCGATTTCTTTTGATAATGACATTGAGCTTTCGATAGTCAACGCAGAAGTGAAGATCATCATTGATCTTCAGAGCGAATAGAACGAGTGAGAAATATGAGGTCTTGCTAGAAGTAATAAAACTCTTTGACAGGTTTTCGTTCAGATATTCTTTGACCTTCTGAAGCTTGTAGAGTGACATTCAATAAGCTTGACATCTAGAAGAAGTGACATCGTTAGTGAGCTCTATCTTATGATCATATGAACGATGAGGTGATAGCTTATCGACTTGAGCTCGATCAAACACGTCGATGAAATTCTGATATTTCGAAGATAGCTTGACTTTGATGTCTTCTAGATTTTGAGCTGATGCATCGATGAAAGCGACGTCTAGAACGTTCAGTTTGCATTGAGTGTTGTAAACTATTTTTCTATCAATATCTTCGATCGACATAGCGAAAACCTCGATGCAATTCTTCTTTGATCATTTAATCAATGCATGAAAAGATGCAACTCTCACACTGAACATAGAAAAGTTCTTTTTCGAAGCAGTAAAAGCTGATCGTTGAAGCACTTTGAGAGCTGAACTGATAGAAAAACTTGATGATCATGATCATTTTGAGTGTGAAGCTTTGACTGACATCGAAAAAACAGAAATGAGAGCTTCTAATTGATTTGAAAAAATGATGACATCGTTTTGCATATCTAGTAGTATTTCATTTTTGTTCATTCAGAACTTTTCTAATATGACGTCATGATGATTTATATCAGCTATTAACATTGAAACAGTCAATTTCTTATGACTTTCGACTGTGAGATTGAGTAGAATTTTATGAATAATGATCTTTCTTGCCAGCTTTCCGTCATATTCTCTTATTAACTTCTCTTTAGCTAGTCATATCGATTGAATTTCGAGCTTCTGACATATTTGATTGACTAGCTTTGTATGAATCAAGATGTAGATCGTCAAGTCACTATCTATCAGAGATCGTAGCTTGAAGAATTCGTCTTGCGAGAATAGAGTGACATCGACTAGAAATGACTTTTCGAAGTAGTTCTCTTTGATAGGTGAAATTTCGTCGATTAGATTGCACAAAGAAATGATCTCTATCTCTTTGATGACTCTGAAAGAGGTGACTAGTTTTTTGAATCAGACTCTGAATCAAAGTTCAAAGAATGATCAAACTCGTCATCTAATGCGTTAATTCTGAAAGGTCTATTCGAGCACTCTTTAGAAGTATGATCAGACTTATGACATAGAAAGCAGTTTTCGATTAGTAAGTCATTTTCTTTGACGCTAGTCAAAACAGCGTCGCGTGGTTTTGACTGGTCAGTCATCTTTGTTTCTATGATTCTACGAGTAGCTTTGACTGATTCTTCAGCGAAGATGATCTGTTTAGTTGTTCTAGCTTTGATCATTGCTTCTCTATTCTTGATCTCTCGAATAGCTCGTTGATCGTTATTCAATCGAATGAGGTAGAAATGAATTTCTTTCAGAGTACTGAGTTGAATCAATTGAGTTATTCAAGTGAATCGAAGTCGAGAGTTTATTTTATTCTTTAAATCGACGATCAGCTGTTTTTCTTGATAGTCTAGATAGAAGAATAGTCGTTGAAATTGAGTATAAAACTCGCTGAATTTCTTCTGTTCTTGAACCAAGTTGTAGTAGTCTCTACGAAAGTTGACTTCTTTATCTGAATCATTGAACAACTGAGCTAGCTCTTTCAAAAGCTCATCGACGATCTTGTATGAGTTGAAACAGTCACGTTCGTGTTTTGACTGAGTGATCTCAGCTGCATCATCGAATAATCTGAAATGTACGTAGCTCAGCTTGACTCGTTCACTTGAAAAGAGATCAACGTTGATTTTCAGCTTGTTCTGAACTTTTTCATACCAGTTCTTTCAGGTAGAATTCTTTTCATCAGTGAACAACGAAGAATCGAGTATTTTCTGAGACCTAGAACGCTCAGAGTAGGTTGACGATGACGAGATAATCTCTCTAGCTTGTAGTCTAGCTTTCAGCTCTTCGCATCATTTCTTCAAAGCTTTCATAGTCATAGAAGGTGTTATGATTTCAGCGAATGAGTCGTTATCTTCGACAATGAAGAATGAAGCTTCGAAACGCTCTTTGAAGAAACGAGACATGATGAAGAAGAAAGAAGAGATTGAATTGAACGAGTGTTTTTTAAAAGAAAGAAATCGAGCGAAAAGCGATGCTTGATAATAGAAGATGAAGTCGTTTTTGTTGTTTGATTTGAGAGTTGATTGATTCTCTTGATCGATTTGATTCTCTAGCAATCAACGAAGGTTCTTTATCGCTGATTCTATTAATTGAGGTGAACGATGCGTACTTAATGAGCTGTAAGTCGTCTAGCAATTCAACCAGTCTTGCTGTTGATTCTATAGACTCTCTAGTGTTGTTCTGTCTTTCGATTGCGTCGATCATCAGGTAAACGAATTTCTTTAGACTCGATCTGCCTGAACGAGTATATTGAACGAGTAATGAGTATCTGTATCGTATGATAAACGAGATTCTTAATGTAATGTTGAGATCGTGTCTAGATCATTCAATCAAAGAGACTTGAAGCTGATATGTATGTATTGCTCTTTAGAGATAGCTATAACAAGACATTAAGAATACAGAAGAGAAAGAGTGCGAGCTCTTCTATAAATAATGACTTGAGACTGCGCTAGGCTTGATACAGATGTGATGTAATATGTCAGACGTGTTTATCTAAAAAAATGATGAAAGAAGTGAATGAAGAAAGTGCTGAACAACGAGAAGAAGTGCTGAGAATGACTCGAAGAATTCAATAGAAGTGCGCTAGGTTCAAACTAGGCATAGCGTCATGACTTGCTTTAATCAAATTGATTAGAGTTAGATCTGAACTCTGGTCGATTCAGGCATGTTCATAACATGATAAACTATTGAAAGCTTCTTCTTCAGTTCATTTAATGACATGACAAAGATCATTTCATTCAGTTTCGCGAAATCTTCAACTGAGTTAAGCGCTTTGTTGATTTCACTAATGATCAAGAAGAAAATCTTGATCTTTTTATTCTTGACTAGAGTTTGATACACAGTGATCTCAATCATAACAATATTGACAAACTTTTTTTTCTTAGTAGATTGAATGAATCGAGAATGATTGAGATCAACTTGAGTGCTTTGCTTTTGTCTGAGTACAGATTCAATGAATTGATTCACTGATTTCTGATTCATGAATCTTTTCAAGATGATCATTGATGTAACAATTGAATTCAAGTTCTTTCATTTCATTTTGCAGATTTCGCTTGATTCAGATCTGTGAAATGCTGATTGACTGCTTGCTTTTAAAACAACAGATTTTGATGTTTGAATCTTCAATGATGATAATAATCAATCATTTGCAGAATTTATTAACATTTGATTTCTTTTCAATCAAAGATTTTCAATGATTATCTTGTGCTGATCTAGATGAGTTATCAATAAAAACATTATTTTATTCTTGTGTTCTTGAATCATGATCAATGTATACAGAGTGTATGTAATCAACTTTTGATCAAAGATTTCATCATATGATTGAATTGACTTTGATTTTAACAGTGATATTGACTGAATATCAAAGCATTCACATAGCTCTGACATTAAAGATTCATTGATGAAAGTCATGTCAATGACTTCAATATTTATCAGAATGAAAGATCTGAATATCTTTTCTAAACTATTCAAAATGACATCAACAGTGAATGACTTGAAATCAAATGAATCATCAGACATGCTGATGAAACAAAATATGAGTATATTGCTCTCAGTTACTACTTTGACAAAGATAGATTGTTTTTTGAATTCGTAGTGATCTTGTGCACTTAAGTCATCTTAAAACAGTTATATGCTTTATGTTTTAACTTCTTGCATTTGAAGCAGAGTTCTTTCTTAAACAACTCTTTTTAAATAAAGTTAAGATTCAATCTTCTGAATTTCTTTCATGAAGAAACTGATGATGTGAGTCGAGCAATTGATGTGTTAAAGACAGAATGAGCAGCTTAAGTCACTGATGCTTTGATGACTGATTGAACGTTCAATTCAGTTAATCTAACATTAACTTGCATGCAGATGTTAATAAACTCATTCAAATTCGTGATTCATTTATTGAGTGTTGCTCGCTGAAGATCTGAGCTGATCTTATGCTGAAGATTGTTTAGTAAAGTCTTGTTATTGTATTCTAGTTCTGCATTAAATCTCTGAAATTTCATTCAAAATTCATGAAAGAAGATCTTGTTCTGATACAGCTTCAAATATCATCATTGAGTCATGTGATGATAATTGAGATCGTCATATATTTTATTGATAATCGATAGCACTTCTTTGACTTCTAGAAATGAGTTCAAGAAGATATCTTGCATGCAAGAAGCTATGTGCTTGATCGCAGCTTCACTGACTCAACTTTCAATGTATGCAATCTTCAACTCTTTAATAGAAAAATGATTCTTATTTATCTTCAGCTTATTTTGCATTTAAGACAGTCAATTATTTACATTTTGCGTTAAATCTTTGAACAGAGATGAATTGAGTAACTTGATCAACTTCGAAAATCAATCTTCAGAAATCAAAGTACTTTGTTGACTTGATGCAGCTTTTAAATGATGTATAATTACGTTCTTGTTTCTATTCTCTTTTTGCAAACGCGTCTGCATAATTTTTAATGTGATGTTTATCTTGTTAACATCTTCTAACATCTGAATCATGTTATTGTGAGTCTCGATTTCAATGTCGTGCTGTTGACATATGTACTTGATAAAGATAACGATGTCATCTGCTTCATAAACACTTATTTAAGCATTCAGTTCAGTGTTAAAGATCGGCATAGAGCGAGTCATATGAATGTAATATAACTAATAAATAAATGCTAAGAAAGAAAAGTATCTACAGAAAGAAACTCAATTCTTATATGTGTGTTTCTCAACTCTGTGCTAGACTCAATTGAGTTGATGCTTTACACATATGATGCAGAGTTTCAATGACATCATCTTTAGATCAGATTCTCGCTAGACTCGATTAGAATGAAATCATGCAAAGACTAAACGAAGGCTAGAATCATAACATTATCTCTCTTTCTTGACTATTCATGTTTGCATGAATGTTATTTCTTAGTGCGCTTTTCTTGAATATTTGGTATGAAAGTCGTCAATCATCTTTTGAGCGTTCATAAATTCATTGTTGTCAACGTTATATTAGTTGAGATTGTTGTCATAGCTCTTTCATTTGACTCGATATTGAAGTTGTCTTCAATATCATCAAGAGTTCAATATATCGTTGATCTTTCATTCGTCTTCATCGTTTATCACTATTGATTTCAAAGATTCATTCTTTTGATCAGACAGAGAGTCATCAATGACAGAACGAAGAAGTTTTGAATGAAATACATCATGTATATGCATAGTCTCTGATAGTTTCAACTTATAGAATGAGTCAACAAAGTCAGTGATCTGAAATGAATTGAGCATCTTATCATTCAATTTTTTGAAAGATCTCGCTGTAATGATGTTTCGTTCATTCAGAAACATCTTTGATTTGATTTTGTAATTGATCTTCTTTCTATGCTTGTTAGTCTGATTCATCATTTGCTCTCGTGTTTTGATCAGAGCTTCGCGAGCGAAGATCAGTGTCTTATTCATGTGATTGAATATATCTTCGACCTGAGCAATCTGCAGACGTTCGCGAATGCTTTCATACTTGATGATGTCAGAGTTGAAGCTCATACGAAAGTGAAAGTTCTTGTTCATGAAGAAGAAAATCAATGAAATGATTGAAAACAAGACGTTATTGTCAACAAACTTGATCATGAGTAGTCACTTGAATCAGTCGTTCTGCATGTATGAACAGAAGAAACAAAGATATCGCTTGACATTCTGATTGACTTGTTCGCTTTGATCATTGATCTGAGAGTGATAGACGATGAACAATCAAAGAGAAATGCTCAGTCGTTTGCAAAGAAACTTTCAAAGAATGAAGATGAACTGAAAACCTCGATCAAATACAATGAAGCTTGATAGATCATAAGTTTAATATACTCATTGAAGCAACATTTCAGCTGTCTTTTCGACTGTGATATCTTCATCATCAATGATGCAAGAAATATAATGTCTTTCTTTCAACAATTTGCAAATGACAGTCAGAATAACGTTGTAGTTGTACGAATCAGATAGATTAATAATGAAGTTCATGACTATGTTTTATCATCGCTGTTCAGATATTGATAAAGATTGAAGCAAGTCATTTGATTTATCTCTAGATGTCTTTGATCATTGACAAACATAACAGTTTTGAATATATCAATCTACTGTCTTTTGCATGAACAATCAATAGTAGTTTCGTTTGATGATTTTCATCGTTCTAAGAATATCAAGATGATCTATTGAGAATTGATCGTGCATCTCACGAATCAGATTCATTTGCAGAAGTTCATTGAACGAGACTCATAGCTGACTGTCTTTGTATAAGATTTCATTCTGAACTCGACAATTCTTCAGCTTGATATCTTTGCATTGTGCTTCGTTTCTGACCTTTGCTTCACGAAGTAGAGTACAATTCTCGTCGATTTCATTCACGTCAAGAACTTGTTTATAAATTGACTCGCTGACGTTTTTCTCTAGATCAGCAATCTTCATTCAATTCAACGTCAGAATAGTGATTCATTGATAGCGAACGCGTTCATCATTGAAATCTCTGAGCACGAAGTCAGCTCAACGAGTTAATGCATTGATCTTAATGTTTTGTTTGTCAGATTGATACATTATCTTGAAGTTGAAGTCAGCTAGCTTCTGAACTCAGCGCATTTGACGTCTGCTCAGCTCTTTGTCTTTCATCAATGAGATGAGTGCTTGATGATCGATGAACATCTTGATAGAAATGTTGATCAGCTTCAGTTCAAGTCATCAATGTTTAAAAGCTTGAATTATGATCAGCAGTTTCTTATTGTATATCTCGTAGTTGCACTCAGCAGAAGACATGTTCTTGTTATAGAAAGCAATCAAATGTAGTACTTCTTCGTCATCATATTGAAAGAGAATTTCGTCGTTTACGTAGTTGAATGAGTCAGTTTTCAGAATAGTCTCATAAGTCTGATCAAAGTGACGAAGTATAGAAGTCTCAGTCATACATCTCTTCATGTGGTTGAATGCAGTCTGACAAGTCTCATTTCATTCAAATATGATCTTCTTTTGAGTGAGTTGAATCATTGAATGAACAATCTTTGAAAAGTTCTTGATAAAGCATCGATAGAAGTTGCAGAAGTCAATGAATGACTGAATCTGAGTGAGATTATTGAGGGTAGATCATTTCACTACTGCTTGTACCTTTCGTGAATTCATCTTCAGTTCTTCAATGAATATTAATAGTTCTAGAAAGATGATTTCTTGAACATGAAACTTGCATTTGTTTATGTTCATCTGTAGATCAGCTTCTTGTAGTTTATTCAAAATCAATCGTACATGTCACTTATGTTTCTTCAAGATCTTGCTGTAGATAATAATGTCATTTAGATAGATCTGACAAAACTGATGAAGATATTTGAACAGCACGTTGTTCATATAATGTTGATAAAACGTCGATTCGTTGATTAATTCAAAGAGCATTACATGATATTTGTATGAATCAAAGAAAGTGATAAAGATAGTCAAATCTTCGTTATCTGAGTGCATTCGCAGTTTATTGAACGCGACAATGATGTTCAATCAAGTCAGATACTTGCTTTCTTGTATTCAAGTGAAAGTTTCATCGATCAATGACAAAGAGTAGCGATTTCGTTTGATCAAAGCATTGAGCTTTCTATAATCAACGCAGAAACGCAGACTATCGTCTTTCTTTTCAATGAACAAGATGAGCGAGATGTATGAAGCGAAGCTAGAGAAAATAAACTCTTTGTTCAGATGTTTGATCAGATACTTCTTTATCTTCTGAAGCTTGTGATTGAACATCTGATACAGTCTGCTTCGAGAAAACGTTTTCTCGTCGATCAACTCAATCTTGTGATCGTAGAAACGATGAGGTGATAGCTGATCAATCATTGTTCAATTGAACACATCTAGATAGTCATGATATTCAGAGAGAAGCTTGACCTTGACTTGCTTGAGAATCTTGACGTGTGAAAGCTTATGTAGATTCACTTCTTCGAGCTTTTTCTCAGCTGTAGTTATGAGTCGATCAATTTTCAAGATGATAACAGCAAAGATCTTGACGTCTGATCATTTGACTAACATTCTATAGACTGCTGCCTTTATCATTGATATGTTCATTGAATTAGAAGCTGATTTCAGACTGAACGTTGATTTAGAGTTGACGCTAGGCAAAACTGCGTCAAATGATTTTGACTGTTCAACTGACTTCTCTTTGAACTGACTGAAAGAAAGTGTAACGAAGATAGTAAATCTCTTCAAAATATGAGTAAAAGTCAAGCTTTTCTGTTTTAAGATTGTTTTATGACTTGAGAATAAAACAATTGATTTCAAAATAGAAGAATTGAAATTTGAAAATCGAAGAAAATCGATTTGCATATCTATTACTAGATTGATCTTGTTTATTCATGTTTTTTCAAGAATCATTTGATGTTGATCTAATCAAGTGATCAACATAGAAGCGATTTCAATCGTATGATTCTGAACAGTCAGATTCAAATAGATGACATGAGTAATGAGCTTTTTTGCATAATAATCGTCGAATTCTCGTATTGACTTCGTCTTGATCAAAGTCAGAGATTCAATTTGCAACTGATTACAAACAATCTGTGCAATCACTTCATCAATGAATGAATAGTCAGCAGCTTTGATGTCAATCAATGACTTCAATGAGTAACTAATTTCATTGTTAGATAGTACACATTCAGTAGTCAAAGATTCAGAAGCAAAAGAATCATCTGACATGCTCATTGTTGAAGAAATTAACACGTCTTTCATCGCGTCTTTGATGAAAGTCTCTAGTTTTTTGCCTCGTTATTCTCGAAAGAAGACATTTTCTCATTCTTCTTATTCTTCGAAATGATGATTTCATGTAGACGAAGAGTGAATGCATAAGATGCAGAAGTATCAATCTTGTTCTGAGAGCAATTCTTGAACAAATGATTGAGAGTCTTACAAATATAGCAGATGATAGATGATCTTGCTGACTCAGAAGTAAAAGAGAAGATAAACTTAACATAATTGATTATCAAAGTCGTCATTGACAATGAGATAGCAGCGCATTTATCAGGTACGACAGTGACTTTGACGATGACAGTGCGAAGCTGACTGCGTAGCTAATAGTTGACTCGCTGTTTATTATTCACATCTTGAAGAAAGATTCTTAAGCGAGTGAGCAAAGTAAAATTCTCTGAACAGACTGATAGAGTGTTTTGCAAGCGATTATTGATTTTATTCTGAAGATCATTCATCAAAATACGATTGTCATAATCGAGATAGCTGAATAGCTTCATAAAGTCAAAGTAGAAGACATTGAAAGACTTGTTTGCTTGTCTCAGAGCGTTGTACTTGCGACGACACTTTCAATTTCTATTCAGTTCATCGTATATTTCTTTTAGATGCTCAAATAGCTCGTCGATCAAAGTGTATGAATGCGAAGCATCATGTCAACATCAAGCGAAGATGTGCTCAGCAGCATCATCTTCTAGTCTAGATATCACATAAACAATACAGATATTCTCATTATCGAAGTAATCAACATTTGTCTGAAGCTTGTCGTTCATCTTGACTCTTCAGCTATTTCATGTTGATTCATCTTCATTAATGAATACAAATGAGTTCAAAAACTTGAAAGACTTGTGATGATCATTATCAAATAAAGTGAACGACTTACGTTGAGTATGATTCTCGATAGATTGATGAGATAGAGGTTTCGTAGACTGGCGAGATTGAGACTGATTCGCTGAATGCAGTACTTCTTTGAGTTTATTCTTGAGATTCAACATCTTCTTTTGATAGCATTTATTTGTCTCTTCTAAAGTGTTTATGATCATCTGTTTGATCTCTAGTTGATTCAATCTCTTGTCATGTTCGACTTGAACAACAATTCACTGCTCATTGAGTTTCAAAGTCATGTTTCGTTAATCTTTTAGCTCAATCAGCATCTTGATGATCTCGTCTGACTGATCAATAACTCATTGACGAAGTTGTTGACTTATATTGATGTTTCATGAGATAGCGACATTCTGAGATCTTGCTGAAGCATTGAAAGAAATAAGAAAAACTCGTTTACTAGCAATGATTCTAAGCAGATGAGCTGTTCGTGACTCGACTGATTCAGAGTCGCGTGTCATTGTGAGAAATTGAAGGTAAAGATAGGTAAATTTGAGTAAATTTGAGTAAATTTGAAGATGTGTTTTGATGAAAGTAATTCAAAGAATTTCTTGCGAATTTTCTGAATGAACGAAGTAGATTATTTCGTATTGTCTACACGTCGATAGCAGAGTAGTTGATTAGCATTTATCTACTGTTAGAAATCGGCATAAAGCAAGTCATATGAATGTAATATAACTAATAGATAAATGCTAAGAAAGAAAAGTATCTACAGAAAGAAACTCAATTCTTATATATGTGTTTCTCAGCTCTGTGCTAGACTCAATTGAGTTGATGCTTTACACATATGATGCAGAGTCTCAATGACATCATCTCTAGATCAGATTCTCGCTAGACTCGATTAGAATGAAATCAGGCGAAGACTAGATGAAGACTAGAATCATAACATTCAGTATTGATGCTGATCTTGATCATTTTATGATCAAAAAGTAACGTGTTTATGTTCTTTTCTTCTGTATTCAATGATGCATTTGTGTTTTCTTCTTCTGAAGCTGTTCAATTCTGTGATAAAAGTGATTCTCTTCTAGCATTTTGAAGTTCATAATGAGCAATGCTCGCTGATTCTGAACTTCTAGTCATGATATGAGTAGAAAATTGCTGATTGAAATTCTGATGTTACTTTATTGAACTTTCTAAGTTCAAGCAATGATCAGTACTTTATCGAACTTTCTGAGTTCAAGTACTGCTGAAATTTCTGATTTTTGATGATGAACTCAATAAAAAGTGTTGCAATCATGCACTTCAAGTTAGTTTAACATAAATCATGTCAGACTATCATAAACTAGTATAGAGCTGATGTTGACACGCTAGCGACCTAGCGTGTCTTCGTGAGTAAAACTCACGACGTGTTGCATCTTCTTTCTTCTTCAGCTTTGAACTTCTAGTTAGAATACACTCATATGATTCGCTCTATGCAGACTCATAACATTAGTTCAAAGCTCATTAATCTTGCTATCGACGTGTAAACGATATAAAAACAAGTTACACAACTCAAACTAGAAGTTGAAACCAGAAATTTTGACAGCAGAATCAGAACTCAAGCTCAGAAAGCTTAATAGAAACCAGAAATTTCTAAAGAAGAATCTTGATTCAAAATCAGAAATTTCGATAGAATCAGAATTAAAGAACATGAACGCGTTACTCTTGACTAACTCTTTATTGAGCTCATCATCAGAAATCAGAAATTTCAGCAGTACTTGAACTCAGAAAGTTTGATAGAGTAACATCAAAATCTCGACCAGCAATTTTCTACTCATATCATGATTAGAAGCACAGAATCAGAATCAGTGAGCATTGCTCACTATGACTTTCAAAATGTTAGAAGAGAATCACTTCTATCACAGAATTGAACAGCATCAGAAGAAGAAGACACAAATGCATCATCAGATACAGAAGAAAAGAACATGAACGCATTGCTTTTTAATCATGAAATAATCAAAATCAGCATCAGCACTGAACTGAATGCTTGAATAAACACTCATGAAGCAGACGACATTGTTGTCTTTATCAAGTACATATGTTAACAGCATGACATTGAAATCAAGACTCACAATGACATGATTCAGATGTTAAAAGATGTTAATGAGATAAACATCATATTGAAAGCTGCGCAGACGCGTCTGCAGAAAGAGATGAGAAACAAGAATGTGATTATACATCATTTAAAAACTGCATTAAGTCGACAAAGTACTTTGATCTCTGAAGATCATTTCTTGAAATTGATCAAATTATTGAACTCTTCACTGTTTGAAAATTCATCACAGAATGTAGACAATTGACTATCGCGAATGTGAAATAAGTTGAAGACAAACAAGAATCACTTTTCTATCAAAGAGTTGAAGATTGTTTACATTGAAAGTCGAGTCAGTGAAGTTGCAATCAAGCACATAGCTTCTCGCATGTAAAATATCTTCTTGAACTCATTTCTAGAAGTTGAAGAAGTACTATTGATCATTAATAAGATGTATAACGATTTCAATCATCATCACACGACTCAATGACAGTACTTGAAGCTGTATCAGAACAAGATTTTCTTTCATGAATTTTGAATGAAATTTCAAAAATTCAGCGCAGAACTAAAATACAATAATGAGACTTTACTAAATGATCTTCAGCATAAGATCAGCTCAGATCTTCAATGAGCAACGCTCAATGAATAAATCACGAATTTGAACGAGTTTGTTAACATCTGCATGCAAGTCAATGTTAGATTGACTGAATTGAACGTTCAATCAATCATCAAAGTCTCAGCGATCTCAGCTGCTCACTCTGTCGCTAGCACTTTGTCTGCTCGATCTACGTCATCAGTTTCTGCGTGAAAGAAACTCAGAAGATTGAATCTCAACTTTATTCAAAAAGAGTTGTTTAAGAAAGAACTTTGCTTCAAATGCAAGAAGTCAAAACATAAAGCATATGACTGTCTTGAGATGACTCAAGTGCATAAGATCGCTGCGAATTCGAAAAATGATCTACTTTCATCAAAGTAGTGACTGAAGACAATATACTCATATTCTGTTTCATCAGCATGTTTGATGATTCATTTGATTTCAAGTCATTCATTGTTGACATCATCTTAAGTAGTTTAGAAAAGATATTCAGATTTCTCGCTCTGATAGATACTAAAGTCATTAACATGACTTTCATTGATGAATCTTTGATGTCAAAGCTATGTAAACGCTTTGATATTCAGTCAATATCGCTGTCAAAATCAAAGTTGATTCAATCATATGATGAAATCTCTGATCGAAAGTCAATTACACATGCTTTGTATACATTGATCATGATTCAAGAACACAAGAATGAAATGATGTTTCTATTAATAACTTGTTTAAATCAGCACAAGATAATTATTGAAAATCTTTGATTAAAAAGAAATTAAATTTTGATAAATTTTGCAAATGATCAATTAATATCATCATTGAAGATTCAAACATTGAAATCTGTTGTTTTCAAAGCAAGCAGTCAATCAGCATTTCATAGATCTGAGTCAAATGAAACTTGCAAAATGAAACAAAAGAACTTGAATTCAATTGTTACATCAACAATCATTTTGAAGAGATTTTTTAATCAGAAATCAGTAAATAGATTCATTGAATCTGCTTTCATAGCAAAGCAAAGCACTTAAGTTGATCTCGATTAACTTCACTTCTTTCAGTCAACTGAGAAAAACAAACTTGTTAATATTGTCATGATCAAAGTCGTTGTGTATCAAACTTTAGTTAAGAATAAGAAGATCAAGATTTTCTTCTTGATCATTAGTGAAATCAACAAAGCACTTAGCTCAGTTGAAGATTTCGCGAAACTGAATGAAATGATTTCTGTCATGTCATTAAATGAACTGAAGAAGAAGCTTTTGATAGTTTATCACGACTTTCTGAATGTTTTTGATAGAGAAAAGACAACGCAGTTGCTCTTGCATTGATCATACAATCATAAGATTGAATTAGAAGATGAGAATCAATCTTCTAGAAGTTGATTGTATCTCATGTCGAGTCACAAATTGCAGAAGATCAAGAAGTATTTAAAAGAGAACTTGAAGAAGAAATTTATTACACTCAGCAAAGCTCTCTTCGCTTCGTTAATACTATTTGTTAAAAAGAAAGATGATAGTCTTCGCTTTTGCATAAACTATTGAAAACTAAATGCTTTGATCAAAAGAAATCGTTATTCAATACTCTTGATAAACGAAGTACTAGCTCAAATTCAAGACAGTAAGTATCTGACTCAACTTGACATTATTGCTGCGTTCAATAAACTGCGAATGAGTTCAGAAAGTGAGAATTTAACTACTTTTGTTACTTTCTTCAATGTTTACAAGTATAAAGTAATGCTCTTTGAATTGATCAATGAATCTGCGTTCTTTCAGCACTATATCAACAATGTATTATTTGAATGTCTGCATAAATTCTGTCAGACATATTTGAATGATATTCTTATCTACAGTAAGATCTTGAAGAAACATAGAACTCATATGAAAGAAGTGCTAGACAAGCTTCGCGAAGTTGACTTGCAGATAAACATTGACAAGTGTGAATTTGAGATTCAGAAAATCTCGTTTCTTAAACTACTGATATTCATCAATGATCTACAAATGAATTCTTGAAAAGTAGATGTGATTCAAAGCTGAAAAGTGTCATGATCATTGACTCATATGCAGATCTTCATTGACTTCTGCAATTTCTATCAATGATTCATAAAGAATTTCTCAAAAATCATTTGACTCATGATAAAGCTGACTTGAAAAGATCATCTTTTTGAATGAACAGAGATCTGTCAGATGATCTTTGAAGAATTAAAGCAATAGATGATGACAGCTTTCGTTCTGAAGCATTTCAACTCGATCAGAAAAGTTATTCTGAAAATGAACTTCTTGAACTATGTGAATGACGAAGTATTGTCTCAGTATGATGATGAAGACATTCTACATTCAGTGATCTTCTATAGCAAGAACATGATTCTTGCAGAATGCAACTACAAGATCTATGACAAAGAACTGCTGATCATTATTTGCTGTTTGAAACATTGATGTCTTGAATTGAAATGTACAAATATTTTGATCAAGATCTTCATCAATCATCTGAATTTGAAGTACTTCATGATCATCAAAGAAATGACTTGATGACAAGCTAAATGAACTGAGAAGTTATCTGAATATAACTTCAAGATCATATATCAGTCGAAAAAACAGAATCTGAAAGTCAACGCGCTGATCAGAATGTCAGACGTCAAGTCAGTTGAAGCAAATGATGATTGAAAGCTATATCAGCATCAGATGCTATTGTTGAAAGACAAATTTAAGCTGCAGTCAATAAAAGCTGATCAAGAAGATGATCAGAAAGCTGATCAAGATTTGACTCAGATCTTGCTTAAATCTGACTCAGATTCAAAACAAGAATCGAACGCTAATGAAAATTCGGTCGAAGAGATGATTTTTATTCAGAATCAAATTATAGTTGAAAATCAAATGAATCAACTGTGCTTTGATATTTGAATAGTCATGAAACAGAACAGAAGAACTTATCAAGATATTGATTTAGACAATTGCAAAGTACTTGATGAAGTACTTTGAAAAGATGATAGACTATGAGTTTTTCAGTCAATGATCATTCAATTGATAAGAGAAGCACATGATCTTTTGATCAATGATCATTTTGACATGAATTGAACATTGAACTTGCTGAGATGATCATATTGCTGATCAAAGATGAGAACGACGATCAAGCGCTACATTTGAAACTGTTACGTTTGTCGTAGGTCAAAAGCATCGAGAGATCAAATCAATGAACTGCTGAAGTCATTGCTCATACTCAAACAGCAATGACAGAACATATCATTAAACTTCATTATCAATCTATCAGAAAGTGATGAAAACAACGCGATTCTGACAGTCATAAATTGATTGTTTAAGAAACAACATTATATATCATGTTGATCAGATGACAAAGAAATCTTCGCAGAATAAACAGTCAAGCTACTGTTGATATAAATCTTCAGAACTCATGAATTATCAAGATCAATAGTATTCAATCGTGATTCACAATTCATATTGATTGTCTGAAAGTCTTTATGTCTGAGACTCAACATCAAGATGAAACTATTCACAAACTATCATTTGCAAATTGATGATCAAACAGAAAGAGCAAATCAGAATGTGAAATGATATCTACGAAGCTATTGCTCATATATGCAAGATGATTGATTTGTCTGATTATTTATGATCGAATTCGTTGATAACAATGCTATTTCATCATCAATTGAACAGTCAACGTTCTTTCTGAATAAGAGCTTTCACCCTCATATGAGCTTCGATTCAAACTCAATCAAATATGAGATCACTCAAGCTAGAATTGAAGCAGACAAAGCAAAGAATATATTTGAACACATGAAATGATCACTAGCATTGATCAAGCAAGTCTTAGCAAGAGTCAGAGTCACAATGAAGAAACAGACTGATAAGCATTGAAAGAAAATGATTTACAAGGTAAATGACATGATGTTTCTGAATTCTAGAAACATAATGATCTTACGATCGTCAAAGAAGCTAGACGATAAAATGCTAGAACTTTTCAAGATTTTGATTGAGATCAAACATGCATATCAACTGAAACTGTCGTTGACTATGAAGATTCATTCGAAGTTTGCGTCAAATCTGCTGCAACTAGATTCAAAAGACGCTTTAAAAGAATAATGAAATGAGTCATCTGATTCTATAGTGATTGAAGATGAAGATGAATGAAAAGTAAAGAACATATTGAACTTCAGACACTATGAACGAAGCAAATGACTACAATATCATGTCAATTGAAAAGAATACAACGTTGATCTACATTGATACAACGTTGATGAAAGTGAATTCAAAGATTGCTTGAAAGTCATCAATGACTTTCATGAATGTTATTTAAACAAGTCAAGATAGAAATTGACTCAAGAAAGATCAACTAAACTGCAGCAATGAAAACATTGCTAGATGAAGAAGAAGAGTAATGTTGCAATCATGCACTTCGAGTTAGTCTAACATAGATCATGTCAGACTATCATAAACTAGTATAGAGCTGATGTTGACACGCTAGCGACCTAGCGTGTCTTCGTGAGTAAAACTCATGACATGTTGCATCTTCTTTCTTCTTCAGCTTTGAACTTCTAGTTAGAATACACTCATATGATTCGCTTTATGCAGATTCATAACAATACAATTCTCGTCGATTCTGTTAGCTTCTAGAATCAATTGATAAATTGATTTATCATTCTCTTTCTCTTCTAGATCAGCGATTTTCATTCGATTCAACGTGAGAATCGTAGTTCACTGATAGCAACATCATTCATTCTTGAAACTTCTAGAAACTGAATTAACTTAATGAGTCAATGCATTGACTTTGATGTTTTATTTGTCTGAGCGATACATGATTTTGAAGTTGAAGTCAACGAGCTTTTGTACTCAGCGCATTTAACATCTACTTAGCTCTTTATCTTTCATTAATGACGTTAAAGCTTGATGATCAGTGAACATCTTGATGAGTAACTCAGTCAATTTCAGCTCAGATCATCAATGCTTGAAGACATGAATGATTGTTAGTAGTTTCTTGTCATAAATCTCGTAATTGCACTCAACGAGACTCAGATTCTTGCTGTAGTAAATCATTGAATGCAATGTTTCTTCGTCGTCATACTGAGAAAGTATATCATCGTTGACGTAGTTGAATGAGTTTGTTTCAAGAATAGTCTTTCTATTCTGATCAAAATGACAAAGAATAGAGACTTCAGTCATTCGTTTCTTTATATGATCAAAGATCGTTTGACAAGCTTGATCTCATTCAAATATCATCTCTTTTTGAGTTAATTGAATCAGAGAACAAACAATCTTTGAAAAGTTCTTTATAAAACGTCGATAGAAATTGCAGAAGTTGACGAAGAACTGCATCTGAATGAGATTTGTAGAAGTAGATCATTCAACTACTGCTTGTACTTTTCTGAGATTCATCTTTAGTTCTTCAATAAATAGCAATAGTCTCAGAAAGAAAATCTTTTGAACATGAAACTTGCATTTGTTTATATTCATCTGAAGATCAGTCTCTTGTAGTCTATGTAGAACTAATCATATGTGTCGCTTATGTTTCTTTAATGTTTTGCTGTAGATGATAATGTCATCTAGATAGATCTGACAAAACTGATGAAGATAGTCAAATAGCACGTCATTCATATAATGTTGATAAAAAGTCGAATCGTTGATTAATTTGAAAGACATCACGTGATATTTGTAGAAATCAAAAAAAATGATAAAGATAGTCAAATCTTTGTTATTTGAGTGCATGCGTAGTTTGTTGAACGCGACAATGATGTTCAATCAAGTCAGATACTTGCTTTCTTGTATATGAGCGAAAGTCTCGTCTATTAATGACAAAGAATAGCGATTTCGTTTGATCAAAGCATTGAGCTTTCTGTAATCAACGCAGAAACGCAAGCTATCGTCTTTCTTTTTGATGAATAGTATGAGCGAAGTGTATGAAGCTGAGCTAGAAGATATAAAGTCTTTATTCAGATGCTTGATCAGGTAATTCTTCATCTTTTGAAGCTTGTAGTCAAACATATGATAGAAACAACTTCAAGAAGATGTTTTCTCGTCGATCAACTCAATTTTATGATCGTAAAGACAATGAGAAGATAGTTGATCAGTCATCGCTCGATCAAACACGTCTAAATAGTCATGATATTTCGAAGAAAGCTTAGCTTTGACTTTTTTCAAGATCTCTTCATGTGAAAGCTCTTGTAGATTTACATCTTCGAGTTTATTTCTAGCTGTTTTTAGAAGTCGATCAATTTTCGTGATGATGATCGCGAAAGTAGTCACATTCGACCGTTTGATCAATGATCTATATGCTGCAGTCTTTATCATTGCTATGTTCATTGAATTGAAAGACGAAGATTTGACTGAATTAAATGATTTCACGATTTTACTGAATGAAGATGACTTCTCGCTGAGTCGAGCGATAACAGAAGAAGTAAATCTCTTTAGTATTTGAGTAGAGATCAAACTCTTCTGTTCTATTGCGATTTTCTTGCTTGAAAGAACAGTTGAATGAGCTTTGATAGAAGCTTTGATATGAGCTTCGAAACTAGAAAATTGAAGACAATCATCTTTCATATCAATAATCATCTTGATCTTGTTCATTCATGTTTTTTCAAGAATCATCTGATGTTGATCTAATTGAGTGATCAGCATAAAGACGAAACGTTTCATATGATCTTGAACAGTTAGATTCAAATAAATCGCATGAGTAATGAGCTTTTTTGCATAATAATCATTGAATCTTCTTATTGATTTGAGCTTAATTAAAGATAAAGATTCAATTTGCAAATAATCACAAACATTCTGCGCGATTAATTCATCAATGAACGAATAGTCAACTGCTTCAATGTCAATCAATGACTTTAATGAGTAACTAATTTCATTGCTAGATAGTACACATTCAATAGTCAAAGATTTCGAAGCAAAGAAATCATCTGAGCTGCTCATTGTTGAAGAAATTAACACATCTTTCATCACGTCTTTGATGAAAATCACTAGTTTTTTGTCTCATTCTTTGATTTCTTTGTAAATAATTTCTTCTCTTCTTTCGACATGATGATCTCATTAAGATGAGAAATGAATGCACAAGATGTTGAAGTACTAGTCTTCAGCTGAGAGCAGTTCTTTGAAAGATGACTCGATACTTTGCAGTTAAAGCAGATGATTGACATTCTTGATCATTCAGATTCGAAGGTGAAAAAAGTAGTGAGTTGAACATAGCTAGTAGTCAAGACTGAAGCTGATGTCAACAAAGAAACAAAACGTTTTTTCGAAGCTGCTATCAATTTGACTGTTCATTGCTCATCACGTAGCTGATAATTGACTCATTGTTTGTTATTTACATCTTGAAGAAAGATTTTAAGCTTATCAAGTGAGCTAAACTTTATAAGACAAACTGACAACACGTTCTGAAGACGATTGTTGATTTTATTCTGAATGTCGTTCATCAGAGTGACATTGTTGTAGTTCAGAAAGCTGAATATTCTAGTGAATTCTGAATAGAAAGAGCTGAAGAGCTTGTTGAGCTGCTTCAGAGCAACGTATTTGTGACAACACTTTCAAGTCAGATTCTGATCTTCGTAAATTTCTTTCAAATGTTTCAGTAGTTCTGATAGTGATTAATAAAATGAGAAAGCATCAACATGACGTTTTGCATAGATTTGCTGATCAGCATTGTCTTCTAGTCTGAAAATTACATAGACAATACGAATTTTTTCAGTAAAGTAATGATTCACGTTGACATTGAGCTTGTCAGCTATTTTGATGTTTCATGTCTTTCAGATAGAGTCATCTGTTTCAGTGAAGATAAGTGAATTCAAAAGCTTGATGAACTTGTGATGATCATTCTCGTTATCAAATAGAGTAGAAAATTCTCGTTGAGAGTGAGCTTCTTTCTGATTGACTTGTTGCTCAGCTGACTGAGTATCTTGACGAGGCATAGATTGATCAGCTTGACGTTGTTTCGCTCTGAAGTTCAATCGCTCGCCTTGTAGCTGACTGATCTTTTTCTCTAGCTCATCATTTTTATCAAAAGCGACTTTTAGTTGTTTCGCTCTTTTTTTGTGATCATCTTGTATGAGAAGTCAGTGTTCATTGAGTTGTAAAGTCAAGTCTCGCTAACTTCGAAGCTCGTTCAGCATATTGATGACTTCGTCAAGTTGATTGCTGACTCAATGAAACAGTTGTTCTTCAATGTTTATGTTTCATGAGATGTCAGCTTTCTCAGCTTCGACTGAAGCATTAATGAGTAGAAGTGAAACTCTTTTATTGACAGTACTTTTAAGCAGATGAGTTGTTCAAAGCTCAACTGACTCGATGTTATATGTCATGATGAAAGAAGATAGAAGTTGTTGAGGTAAAAGTAGATGAGAGATTGATGTTTTGAATTGATGTTTTTTGATGAGTGAAAATTCAAAGAATTTCTTGTGAATTTCAGGTAATAATTGAGTACTTTATTCAAAGAATTTCTTGCGAATAGAATGATGAAAATGAGTGTAGAATCGAAGAATTTCTTGCAATCTAAAATGATGATGCAAATTTGAAGAATCTCTTGCAAATTTTTCTTACTGAATAGATTGTTTCATATCATTTATTCATTGATAGCAAAGTAAATGATGAGCATTTATCTAATGTTAGAGACCTGTCTAAAGCGAGTCAGATAGAAGTGTCATTTAACTAGAAGATAAATGCTAAGAAAGAAAGATAGCTACAGAAAAGAAGCTGACTACATATGTGTGTTTCTCAGTCGACGCTAGGCTCAATAGAGACTAGTAAAAATGACGAAGCGAGAATAAATCTGACAAAACTAGAAGACTGAGTCTGACAAGGCTAGAATCGTGACAGAACTGAAGCTGATTGACATTTCTATCAAGATGTTCATTGATCATTAAGCACTCATCTCATTGATGAAAGACAAAGAGCTGAGCAGACATCAGATGCGTTGAGTTCAGAAGCTAGCTGACTTCAACTTCAAGATAATGTATTGATCTGACAAACAGAACATTAAGATCGATGCATTAACTCATCAAGCTGACTTCATGTTCAGAGATTTCGATGATGAACGCGTTCACTATCAATGAATCACTATTTTGACGTTGAATTGAATGAAGATTGCTGATTTAAAGAAGAATGTCAGCAAGTCAATTTATAAACAAGTTCTTGACGTGAATAAAATCGACGAGAATTGTACTCTACTTCATGAAGCAAAGATCAAAGACGAAGCACAATGCAAAAACATCAAGCTGAAGAATTGTTGAATTTAGAATGAAATCTTATACAAAGACAGTCAGCTATGAGTCTCGTTTAATAAACTTCTGCAAATGAATCTGATTCGTGAAATGCACGATCAATTCTCAATAGATCATCTTGATATTCTTAAAACAATGAAGATCATCAAACGAAACTACTATTGATCATTCATGTGAAAGACAATAGATTAATATATTCAAAACTGCTATGTTTGTCAATGATCAAAGACATCTAAAGATAAATCAAATGACTTGCTTCAATCTTTATCAATATCTGAACAGCGATGACAGAACATAGTCATGAACTTCATTATTAATCTATTTGATTCGTACAACTACAACGCTATTCTGACTGTCATCTGCAGATTGTCAAAAGAAAGACATTATATTTCTTGCATCATTGATGATGAAGATATCACAGTTGAAAAGACAGCTGAAATGTTGCTTCAATGAGTATATTGAACTCACAATTTATTAAGCTTCATTGTATTCAATTGAGATTCTCAGTTCATCTTCATTTTTTGAAAGTTTCTTTGCAAACAACTGAGCATTTCTCTTTGATTGTTCATCGTTTATCATCTTCAGATCAATGATCAAAGCGAACGAGTCAATCAGAATGTCGAGCGATATCTTTGTTTCTTCTGTTCATACATGCAGAATGACTGGTTCATGTGACTACTCATGATCGAGATTGTTGACAATAACGTCTTGTTTTCAATCATTTCATTGATTCTCTTCTTCATGAACAAAAGCTTTCATTCTTGTATGAGCTTTGACTCTGACATCATTAAGTATGAAAGCACTCGCGAACGTCTGCAGATCACTTGAGTCAAAGATATATTCAATCACATGAATAAGACACTGATTTTCGCTCGCGAAGCTCTGATCAAAACACGAGAGCAAATGATGAATCAGACTAACAAGCATAGAAAGAAGATCAATTACAAAATCGAATCAAAGATGTTTCTGAATGAACGAAACATCATTGCAGCAAGATCTTTCAAAAAATTGAATGACAAGATGCTTAACTCATTTCAAATCACTGATTCTGTTGACTCATTCTATAAGTTGAAACTATCAGAGATTATGCATATACACAATGTATTTCATTCAGAGTTTCTTCATTCTGTCGTTGATAATTCTCTGCCTGATCAAAAGAATGAATCTTTGAAATCAATAATAATAAATGACGAAGACGAATGAAAGATCAACGATATATTAAACTTTCAATAATATTGAAGATGACTTCAATATCGAGTCAAATGAAAGAGCTATGACAATGATCTCAACTGGTATAACGCTGATGACAACGAATTTATGAACGCTCAAGAGATGATTGATGACTTTCATATCAAATATTCAAGAAAAGCGCACTAAGAAATAACATTCATGCAAACATGAATAGTCAAGAAGAGAAAGTAATGTTATGATTCTAGTCTTTGTCTATTCTTCGTCTAGTCTTCGTCTGGTTTCATTCTAATCAAGTCTAGCAAAAATCTGATCTAGAAATGATGTTATTGAAACTCTGCATCATATGTGTAAGACGTCAACTCAATCGAGTCTAGCACAGAGCTGAGAAACACACATATAAGAATCGAGTTTCTTTCTGTAGATACTTTTCTTTCTTAGCATTTATTTATTAGTTAAATGACATTTTTATGACTCACTCTAGATCAATCTTTAACAATCACAGTCAAGAATCAATATTCTCTGTCTCTGATCTCAGAAATGCTGAATCATTTAAGTTGAGTTAAAATCTTTATCAAGCTGAATATCATCTTTGCGTTCAATTAACTTTGAATCAAAGAAGAAGATAAAGCTTTCATCATTTTTCATACTCAATTTGAATTATTCAAGTATTTAGTCATGCTCTTTGATTTATGTAATGAGTTTGTCTCATTTCAGAAGTACATCAACAATACTCTTTGCAAACATTTAAATAAGTTTTATACAGCTTATCTGTGTTATGAGTCTGCATAAAGCGAATCATATGAGTGTATTCTAACTAGAAGTTCAAAGCTGAAGAAGAAAAAAGATGCAACACGTTGTGAGTTTTACTCACGAAGACACGCTAAATCGTTAGCGTGTCAACATCAGCTTTATACTAATTTATGATAGTCTGACATGATCTATGTTAGACTAACTTGAAGTGCATGATCACAACATTACTCTTCTTCTTCATCTAGCAATGTTCTCATTGCTGCAGTTTAGTCAATCTTTCTTGAGTTGATTTTTATCTTGACTTGTTTGAATAACATTCATGAAAGTCATTGATGACTTTCAAGCAATCTTCGAATTCACTTTCATTGACGTTGTATCAATGTAAATCAACGTTGTATTCTTTTCAATTGACACGATATTATAGTCGTTTGTCTCGTTCGTAGTGTCTGAAGTTCAATATGTTCTTCACTTTTCATTCATCTTCATCTTCAATCATTATAAAATCAGATGACTCATTTCATTGTTCTTCTAAAGCATCTTTCAAATCTAGTTGCAGCAGATTTGATGCAAACTTCGAATGAATCTTCATAGTCAACGACAGTTTCAGTCAATATGCATGTTCAATCTCAATCAGAATCTTGAAGAGTTCTAGCATTTTATCGTCTAGCTTCTTTGATGATCGTGAGATCATTATGTTTCTAGAATTCAGAAACATCATGTCATTTACCTTGTAGATTATTTTCTTTTGATGCTTATCAATCTGTTTCTTCATTGTGACTCTGACTCTTGCTAAGACTTGCTTGATTAATGCTAGTGATCATTTCATGTGTTCAAATATATTTTCTGCTTTGTCTGCTTTGATTCTAGCTTGAGTGATCTCATATTTGATTGAGTTTGAATCAAAGCTCATATGAGGGTGAAAGCTCTTATTCAGAAAGAACGTTGACTGTTCAATTGACGATAAAATAACATTGTTATCGACGAATTCAACCATAAATAATCAGGTGAATCAATCATCTTGCATATATGAGCAATAGCTTCGTAGATATCATTTCACATTCTGATTCGCTTTTTCTGTTTGATCATCAATCTGCAAATGATAGTTTGTGAATAGTTTCATCTTGATGTTGAGTCTCAGACATAAAGACTTTCAGACAATCAATATGAATTGTGAATCACGATCGAACACTATTGATCTTGATAGTTCATGAGTTCTGAAGATTCATATCAACAGTAGCTTGACTGTTTGTTCTGCGAAGATTTCTTTGTCATCTGATCAACACGATATATAATGTTGTTTCTTAGACAATCGATCTATGACTGTCAGAATCGCGTTTTTTTCATCACTTTCTGATAGATTGATAATGAAGTTTAATGATATGTTCTGTCATCACTGTTTGAGTATGAGCAATGACTTCAGCAGTTCATTAATTCAATCTCTCGATGCTTTTGACCTACGACAAACGTAACAGTTTTGAATGTAGCGCTTGATCGTTGTTCTCATCTTCGACCAGCAATATGATCATCTCAGCAAGTTCAATGTTCAATTCATGTCAGAATGATCACTAATCAAAAGATCATGTGCTTCTCTTATCAATCAAATGATCATTGACTGAAAAACTCATAATCTATCATCTTTTCAGAGTACTTCATCAAGTACTTTGCAATTGTCTAGATCAATATCTTGACAAGTTCTTCTGTTCTGTTTCATGATTATTTGAATATCGAAGCATAGTTGATTCATTCGATTTTCGACTATAATTTGATTCTGAATAGAAATCATCTCTTCAATCGAATTTTCGTTAGCATTCGATTCTTGTTTTGAATCTGAGTCAGATCTGAGCAAGATCTGAATCAGATCTTGATCAGCTTTCTGATCATCTTCTTGATCAACTTCTATTGACTGCAGCTCAAATTTGTCTTTCGACAATAGCATCTGATGCTGATATAGCTTTTGATCATCGTTTGCTTCAACTGACTTGACGTCTGACATTCTGATCAGCACGTCGACTTTCAGATTCTGTTTTTTCGACTGATATATGATCTTGAAGTTATATTCAGATAACTTCTCAGCTCATTTAACTTGTTGTCAAGTCAGTTCTTTAATGATCATGAAGTACTTCAAATTCAGATGATCGATGAAGATCTTGATTGAAATATTCGTACATTTCAATTCAAGATGTCAATGTTTCAAACAGCGAATAATGATCAGCAGTTCTTTGTCATAAATCTCGTAGTTGCATTCTGTGAGAATCATGTTCTTGCTATAGAAGATCATTGAATGTAGAATGTCTTCATCATCATACTGAGACAATACTTCGTCGTTCACATAGTTCAAGAAGTTCGTTTTCAGAATAGCTTTTCTGATTGAGTTGAAATGCTTCAGAACAAGAACTGTTATCATCTGTTGCTTTAGTTCTTCAAAGATTGTCTGACAGATCTCTGTTCATTCAAAAAGATGATCTTTTTGAATCAGCTTTATCATGAGTTGAATGATCTTTGAGAAGTTCTTTATGAATCATTGATAGAAATTGCAGAAGTCAATGAAGATCTGCATATGAGTCAACGATCGCGACACTTTTCAGCTTCGAATCACATCTACTTTTTGAAAGTTCATTCGTAGATCATTGATGAATATCAGTAGTTCAAGAAACGAGATTTTCTGAATCTCAAATTCGTACTTGTCAATGTTTATCTGCAAGTCGACTTCGCGAAGCTTGTCTAGCACTTCTTTCACATGAGTTCTATGTTTCTTTAAGATCTTATTATAAATAAGAATATCATTCAAATATGTCTGACAGAATTTATGCAGACATTTAAACAATACATCATTGATATAGTGTTGAAAGAACGCAGATTCATTGATCAATTCAAAGAGCATTACTTTATACTTGTAAATATTGAAGAAAGTAACAAAAGTAGTTAAATTCTCGCTTTCTGAACTCATTTGCAGTTTATTGAACGCAGCGATAATGTTGAGTTGAGTCAGATACTTATTGCCTTGAATTCAAGCTAGTACTTCGTTTATCAAGAGTATTGAATAACGATTTCTTTTGATCAGAGCATTTAGTTTTCAATAGTCTACATAAAAGCAAAGACTATCATCTTTCTTTTTGACAAATAGTATTGATGAAGTGAAGAGAGCTTTGCTGAGTGTAATAAACTTCTTCTTCAAGTTCTTTTCTAGATACTTCTTGATCTTCTGCAACTTGTGACTCAATATGAAATACAATCAACTTCTAGAAGATTGACTCTCATCTTCTAATTCAATCTTATGATCGTATGATTGATGTGAAGACAACTGCGTTGTCTTTTCTTTATCAAAAACATTCAGAAAGTCATGATAAACTATCAAAAGCTTCTTTTTCAGTTCATTTAATGACATGACAAAGATCATTTCATTCAGTTTCGCGGAATCTTCAACTGAGCTAAGCGCTTTGTTGATTTCACTAATGATCAAGAAGAAGATCTTGATCTTCTTATTCTTGACTAAAGTTTAATACACAGCGACTTTGATCATGATAATATTAACAAGTTTTTTTTTCTCAGTTGATTGAAAGAAACAAAGTTGATTGAGATCAACTTAAGTGCTTTGCTTTGCTATGAGAGCAGATTCAATGAATCTATTTACTGATTTCTGATTCAAGAGTCTCTTCAAGATGATCGTTGATATAACAATTGAGTTCAAGTTCTTTCATTTCATTTTGCAAGTCTCATTTGACTCAGATCTGTAAAATGCTGATTGACTACTTGCTTTTGAAACAACAGATTTTAATGTTCAAATCTTCAATGATGATATTAATTGATTATTTGCAAAATCTATCAAAATTTGATTTCTTTTCAATTAAAGATTTTCAATAATTATCTTGTGCTGATCTAAACGAGTTATTAATAGAAACATCATTTCATTCTTGTGTTCTTGAATCATGATCAATGTATACAGAATGTATGTAATCAACTTTCAATCAGAGATTTCATCATATGATTGAATCAACTTTGATTTTGACAGCGATATTGACTGAATATCAAAGTGTTCACATAGCTTTGACATCAAAGATTCATCGATGAAAGTCATGTCAGTGACTTCAGTATTTATCAGAGCGAGAAACCTGAATATCTTTTCTAAATTACTTAAGATGACATCAACAGTGAACAACTTGAAATCAAATGAATCATCAGACATGCTGATGAAACAGAATATGAGTATATCGTTCTCAGTCATTACTTTGATGAGAGCAGATTGTTTTTCAAATTCGCAGCAATCTTGTGCACTTAAGTCGTCTTGAAACAATCATATGCTTTATGTTCTGACTTCTTGCATTTGAAGCAAAGTTCTTTCTTAAACAACTCTTTCTGAATAGAATCAAGATTCAATCTTCTGAGTTTCTTTCATGCAAAGATTGATGATGTAAATCAAGCAGATGAAGTGCTAGCAACAGAATGAGCAGCTGAGATTGCTGAGTCTTTGATGATTGATCAAACGTTCAATTCAGTCAATTTAACATCGACTTGCATGCAAATGTCAACAAACTCATTCAAATTCGTGATTCATTCATTGAGCGTTGCTTGTTGAAGGTTTGAGCTGATCTTATGCTGAAGATCATTTAGTAAAGTCTTATTATTGTACTTTAGTTCTGCGCTGAATCTTTGAAATTTCATTCAAAATTCATGAAAGAAGATCTTGTTCTGATACAGCTTTGAGTACTGTTGTTGAGTCGTGTGATGATGATTGAAATCATCATACATTTTATCAATGATCAATAGTACTTCTTCAACTTTTAGAAATGAGTTCAAGAAGATATTTTGCATGCAAGAAGCTATGTGCTTGATTGCAGCTTCACTGACTTGACTTTCAATGTAAACAATCTTCAACTCTTCGATAGAAAAGTGATTCTTGTTTGCCTTCAGCTTATTTCACATTCGCGATAGTCAATTATCTACATTCTGCGACGAATTTTCAAACAGTGAAGAATTTGATAATTTGATCAATTTCAAGAAACAATCTTCAGAAATTAAAGTGCTTTGCTGACTTAATGTAGTTTTTAAATAATGTATAATCACGTTCTTGTTTCTCATCTCTTTCTGCAGACGCGTCTGCGCAACTTTCAATGTGATGTTTGTTTCATTGACATTTTCTAACATCTGAATCATGTCATTGTGAGTCTTGATTTCGATGTCGTGCTGTTGACATATGTACTTGATAAAGACAACGATGTCGTCTGCTTCATAAGCGCTTATTCAAGCATTCAGTTCAATGCTGATGCTGATCTTGATCATTTCGTGATCAAAAAGCAATGTGTTCATGTTCTCTTCTTCTGTATCTGATGACACATTCGTGTCTTCTTCTTCTGATGCTGTTCGATTCTGTGATAGAAGTGATTCTCTTCTAACATTTTGAAAGTCATAGTGAGCAATGCTTACTGATTCTGATTCTGTGCTTCTAGTCATGATATGAGTAGAAAATTGCTGATCGAGATTTCAATGTTACTTTATCAAACTTTCTGAGTTCAAGTACTGCTGAAATTTCTGATTTCTGATGATGAACTCAATAAAGAGTTAGTTAAAAGCAACGTGTTCATGTTCTTTGATTCTGATTCTATTGAAATTTCTGATTTCAAATCAAGATTCTTCTTTAGAAATTTCTGATTTCTATTGAGCTTTCTGAGCTTGAGTTCTGATTCTACTGTTAAAATTTCTAGTTTCGACTTCTGATTTGAGTTGTGTAGCTTGTTTTTATATCATCTACACGTTGATAGCAAGATTAATGAGCTTTGAACTAATGTTATGAGTCTGCATAGAGCGAATCATATGAGTGTATTCTAACTAGAAGTTCAAAGCTGAAGAAGAAAGAAAATGCAACACGTCGTGAGTTTTACTCACGAAGACACGCTAGATCGCTAGCGTGTCAACATCAGCTTTATACTAGTCTATGATAGTCTGACATAATCTATGTTAAACTAATTCAAAGTGCATGATCGTAACAATCTGAATGACATCTTGATTTATTTCAACAATGAACTTGAGCACAAGATTCATGTCAAGCTCATTTTGCAAAAGCTGCAAGAAGCAGATCTTTAAATGAATATAATTAAATGCAAGTTTCACATCACTCAAGTTTCATATTTAGAATTAATAATCATCATTGAAGAGATCAAGATGAATTCTTCTAAAATAAACATCATTGTTAACTGACTCATCTTGATCAACGTTAAAGATGTTCAAAGTTTTTTAAATTTCGCGAACTTTTATAAAAGATTCATCTATGACTATAGTAAAATAGCTATCTCGCTCACTCATCTCATCAGAAAAGATGTACTCTTTGTCTGATCTTAGAAATGTCAAATTGCATTCAACATTTTTAAAAAAGTCTTCACTTTCAAGATTATTCTTCATCACTATAATTCAGATCACAAGATTGTGATAGAAATTAATGCTTTGAACTATGTATTTAAAGACATTTTCTCTCAGTATGATGAGAATGAGATTCTTCATTCAGTTACTTACTTTTCAAAGAAGCATAATTCGATTGAGTGTAACTACGAGATCTACGATAAAGAACTTATGATTATTGTTTGTGCTTTCAAGAAATGATGATCAAAGCTTGAAGACTTTATTTACTCTGTCAAGATGATCATGAATCATAAAAATCTTGAATATTTCATGTCAACTAAGCAGTTGAGTTGTCATCAAGCTCATTGAAGTGAGTTTCTGTTTAGATTCAACTATCACATCGCTTATCATTTCAACAAGATTGATGATAAGTTGAATGCTTTGACACGTTGCTCAAAAGATCTCTTTAAAGAGAAGAATACATTCAATTCTTGACATTAATATCAACATTAAACAATTCTGAAAATTCATGTTTTAAATCTTAATATTGTTGAGAATCTCACTCTTGACATTTTTAACATCAAAGTCATGAAGTTTCAGTCACAAATCATCACTTCAAATTCAGTTCAGTTACATCTGTTTTCAATTATCTTAGTATTCTTGCAAATTCTAGTCTTCATGAATCTAGAAATTGAAGAATTCAACATTGAAAACATCAAATTTCAGCTAGATCAAGACATTCTGAATCTTGATGAAGATTTTGCTGACATTCTCACTCAGACATTGTGAAAGCAAGTCGAAATCAATGACAAATTTGCAGCTCAGATAATTGAAGTGCTTTGCAATGAAGCATGATATCACAACAAGATTTCTCTAGTTGAGTGTGAAGAACATGAGAATCATCTGTACTTTCAAGAAAGAAAGTATGTGCTCAACTCAAATAAACTACATCTTCATATCATTCAGCTTACTCATGATAATGTTGTCAATGATCACTCAGAAAGAGCAAAAAGCTATGAACTGATCAGTTGAGTTTACTGATGATCAAACATTTATAAGTATGTTCAACGCTTCATATGAAACTGTCACATATGCACACGTTTCAAGCTTTTTAAACAACAAACTCAAGAATGATTATGTTCTTTTTCAATCTTTGAACGTTGTTGATGTGATATCTTCATGAACTATGTAAATTCTTTATCGCTCAATATCTTTATGAGTATCACATATAGATATGTTTTAGTCTTCGTTGATCATTTTATCAAAATGAAACATTTAGTTCTCATTGCTTTTATGAAAGTTGAAAAAGTTATCAACTGCTTCTATGCTCATGTTTGAAAACATCATGATTTACTTGAGTTTTTCATGTCTGATCGAGACACACAATTCATCTTCAATGTTTGAAAGCATATGTGTAAAATGTTGAAGATAAATGTTAAGTTATCAACAGCATATCACTCTGAAATCAATGATCAAATCAAGAGAATCAATGCTGTCATGAAGCATTATCTTTGAGTCTTCGTCAACTACATGCAAAATAACTGAGCTAAGTGACTTTTTGAAGTTGAATTCATCGTTAATAACACATCATTGTTAATCACTTTAACATCACTCTTCTTAATTAATTCAAGTCAAAACTTATGTTTAAACTTCAAGTTTTCTGAATCTCTGCTTGAGAATCTTATGTTTCAAGCTTAAAACAAGTTAATCAATGTTGAAGAGTTCATCAAGAAGATGAAGAAACTAACTGAACATTTACATAATGAGATGCTTATAACTCAGATTATTTACAAATTTAATGTCAATCTCTCTTATTGTTTTTGTTCTAGATACTTCGTTGAAGATGAAGTCTGATTGAATGCTTGCAATCTCAGCATTGTTCATCTTGCTGTCAAGTTAAATGATCATAACGTTGACTTCTTCAAGATTAAGCATGTTTTTAAGAATAATTCTCTGATCATTGAGTTAAATCTTTCAACATTCATGAAGATTCATTTAATCTTTCATGTCATTCTTTTGAATCATATTGCAAGTGATCTTCTTTCAAGTCAACGTCAGAAATCTTAAAAACTCATTATCATTAAGAATGACAAAAGATTCTGATATGTAAACAGCATACTAAACTTCAAGCGTGATAAATGTTATAATTCATCTCTGCTCAAGTATTACATTGATTGAAAAAATCACTTTTCTACTTGAAAGTCTTTTCATCTTCTGAATAATTGTGAGCAAGCACTTAATGAATATCATTTTGTCAACTCTGTCGTCGAAGAATTACATGTATTGCTGTGTGTGATGTTTTAATGTCAATATCAAGAACTTTAAGTTCAATCTTCATTATTTTGATTCAGCTTAAATTTAACTCAAATCTTGTCTAGATTTATTTCAAACATCTTGTTTAAATCTGACTCAGATGTGACTCAGATGTATTTTAGTTTCATATGTGCATCATCATATTAAACTGCATTTCGTCTCTTTCTTACTCAGATCTGACTCAGATCTTGTTTAAATCTGATTTAAACATCTTGCTCAAATCTGATTCAAATGTGACTCAGATGTGTTTCAATTTTCTGTGCATCATTACGTTAAAATGTGTCTCATCTCATCTTACTCTTCAGACATCTTGCTCAGATCTGACTCAGATGTGATTCAGATTTATTCTAGTTTCATTTGTGCATTATCACATTAAAATGCGTCTCATCTCATCTCATTTTATAGAAATCTTACTCAGATTTGACTCAAATGTGACTCAGATCTATTCTAGTTTCGTCTGTGCTTCATCACATTAAAATGCATTCACATTAATTTTCATTTTATTTCAGTCTTTATCTTCAATTCTTTCTCATCTTATTTTGTTTCTTCTTGTCATTTTGCAGAAGCTTAATCTTAAAGAGAAAAGTTATTATCATGATGTCAAATCATCAATTTGATTTAAAACATAAATTGTTAATGTTTTAAATAATTTCAATTCATTGAATCTGTTTTGCAGTTCAATGAATTAAGTCATTAATTTAGTCATTATCATCTTAATTTAATCTCAACAATTCTGTTTTAATTATCTCAGTCATATACATGAATCTTTGCAATCTTAAGTCATAAAACTACTGTCTAGTCTTGATTCTGCTCAATTCATGTATATAAAAGTTGAGCTTTCATTCTTTTCTTTCATTCTTTGTCTTTCATCTTGTACATTATCTGATGTATTGTTTTGTATTTAGTTCATGTAATATAATAATCAATTCTTTATATTGATAGTGTTGAAAATAATGATGACAGATGCGCAGTCATTAGAACTCGATAGAATAGAGATATAAACAGACGTTGACGAAACGATCTAATTGAGTTTAGTGTCAAAAGACATTCAATGTATAGTCATTATCTAGTAGATAAATTTTACAATCATTCTTTTACTCGTTCAACTGAATTCATCACTGTTCACTCTATTCTTTCAATAAATAAAATCTTTAGTTCAGTCTAGTTTTTGACAGATAGTACTATTTTCAGCTTTATTTTCTTTATATTCATTGTCTTTCTTTAGCTCAATGATTTGCTGAATGTGACGAGAAATTCAACTGATTCAGATCTGAATTCATTTCTGAGTGAGCTTTTTCTCTCAGCATTTAACTCATGCTTTGATCATAGTAATTCTGTTTCTAGAAGTTTCTTTGAGCATTGTTCTATGCTTCATTCATTATCAACAGAGCTTTATCGCGTTCAGATTCAAAGAATTAGTGAGTCATACTTCATAAAAGATGAAGAATTGCTGCATTCATAAAGATAATGTTCTGAAAATGAGAAGCATAAGCAAAAGCTTTATTCTTCTGTATCATAGTATTTGAAGCTAAAACTAGATTACATGTAAATTACAGTGTGATTGAGTCTTGACATTTCAAGAATATAACTCATCATGCTTTGTATCTTAGTATATACAGAATGTTTGCACTGTGAGTTGAACATTGAATCAATACTTCTTATTATTAATTAATAAAATAATCAATAAAATTATGAATTGTAAATATTTAACTTGATTAAATATAATTTTAACATTCAATAAACTGATTGATCACAAGATTCATCTGTACATGATGTTGACTATGAATCTTTTGATTCTATTCTGTGTTTGAATAGAAGTCAGAAAAGTCAAGAGATTTCAATTCAACGCAGTTTGAACAATGTTAGAACATTGCATGATCAGAAAAGTCATCATGCAGAGTTTTCACTCATGCAACAACATTCTTTCTAACAGTCATAATTGATCTACAAGAAAGATTAATGACATGTTAATGTCAGTAAAAGATGAAAAGATATTACTAGTGATTAAACAACTCAGATGTTGAGTCTGAGAGTTATGACTGCAAGTGATCAAAGAAATGATGACTCGTTGATCACGTCAATATACTGAAACGTCTTCATCACATTGACAGTATCATCGAGTAATTGATGAAAAGATATCAGATAGAATAGTCATTTCAGATGATGAGTCTGAGAGTCGTGATTACATATGCTTGAAGAAGTAGTGACTCGTCGATCACGCTGATATACTGAAAGAACTTGAGCTCATCTTCTTTACTTGACGTCAAGTCATACATCTATCTACGTGGAAAATTGAGAGCGCAAGAGAGCAATCAGAACGCATTCTCTTCTATCGATCAGAGTCAAACATCGAACGATTGCGATTGCATGTTTATACTAACAATCTATTCAACGTCTATGTGACACAAGTCAAATCAAGAGAAGGAAAGAATTATTCAGTACAATCACATTCTATCTTCTTATCGTGCGCGTCTCTCTTTCATCACATATTTTTCTCTGCTCAATGAATGATAATCATTGAGCAAGAGAACGCAGTTTTTGACACTACAATCACGAGCATCACGAATGCAACGAAATTGACTTCGCGATCGAAGATCGAAGATCGAAGCATCGTTGTATAGAATATCATCAATGAAGAGCAGAGCAAAGACGATGCGTCATAATCAAACAGCACAGACACTCTCATCAAGAGTTTACTCGAGCGTCACGCGCTGAATAGAAGCTATAGGTTCATTACTGGTAACATAGTGCCAATTTTATTGTTTCGACGACGTGAAGTCGTCGTGTAGTCGGCGAGCGATTTTCTCCCCCAGAGGGTTTTGTCCGTTCGATACACATAGCATAGTTTCCCCCATGGGTCGGACTTAAACCGATGTCACAAGGGTGTATGAATTCAAATCAAATCAAATCAAAAAAATCAAATCATTCAATAAACTTCAAATGCATTCTGATAGTGAAAACTAAGGCTCAAAGGGAGCAAGTAGCGTTTTGAGCATCAAAACCCATGTCCCCAATTCACAAAGACGCCATTATCGCCTTGCAAGGAGGACCCTGGAACCAAGCCACAGCACATTCCCCAGACTAGCCGTTGAGTGATTTAGTTTGCGCTGGTACAATGATGTTGTGGTTATCTTTTCTCTTTGGCAGCGCTGTTAGCCGCAGGTATTGAAAAGTTCCGTTGTTATTTGTTACCCCGGGACGTGCGTTGGTTCGAATCCCATGCTGACCCTCCACTGTGGACGCGAAGCGAAATGTTCCTCGTCCGGGGGCGGACGCCTGTTGGTTGCGGTCGAGCCGTTGAGTGATTTAGTTTATATTAGGTTCGATTCCTAACAGCGCTGGTACAATGGTGTTGTGGTTATCTTTTCTCTTTGAGAGTCAGACTCCTACCTACTGTACGCCCTAGACCCATTATTTCCTCTAGCGGGATCTTTCTTACCGCACGTTTGGGGTGGAGTGCAAGCGGAGAGAGGGAAGAGTGGACACGACGAGGCGAGCGGAGAATT